>ERZ824575.462-NODE-462-length-52887-cov-10.337050_pt1 | contig 52887 bp, 50 predicted proteins | sample MGYA00519470_ERZ824575 | MGnify/ENA primary metagenome ERZ824575 (study PRJEB31778, sample SAMEA3449170) | human gut metagenome | biome: human gut; feature: human-associated habitat; material: faeces | place: United Kingdom | collected 2010/2012 ... | reverse complement strand
CGGCCACCACGCCGCCAAACTGCATAGTGACATTTTCAACAGATAGAACGCTCTTGCTCATTTAGACGCCACCTCCTTCGCCGCTTTATCCTTCTTTTTGAACAGCTTTCCGAAGAAGTTGATGATGGCATCCCACGAGAACTCCCTGTCGCCCATGATGCCCTTGCGGAAGAACAGCACCACGATCATAATGATCACCGAGAACACCAGCATACGGAAGCCGCCGCGCATGAATGGGATGTTCACACCCAGATAGGGCATGGGGTCATCCAGGAAACGCAGCCACCATTCGGAGCAGGCGATGTACAGGAAAGAGCCCAGAATGGAGCCGGTCACGGAGCCAATACCGCCAATGACCACAATCAGCAGTATCTCATAGGTCATGGTGGAGGTGAAGGCGTTGGCCTGGATACTGGCCTGGAACATGGCCAGCAGCGCGCCGCTGATACCGGCAAAGAAGGAGCTGATCAGGAACGCCTGCATCTTATGCTTGGCCAGATTGATACCCATAGCTTCTGCCGCCACCTCATCATCGCGAATCGCCTTGAAGGCACGACCGTAGGTAGAGTTGATGATCAGCACGATAATAGCGATGCAGATGCCGGAAACAATGAACGGGAACAGCACGCTGTCGAAGTTGGCGAACTGCCGCAGCAGGTTAGAGGAGTTGGTCAGCGGGCCCACCTTGTTCCACTGAATGATAGCGCGCATGATCTCAGCGAAGCCCAGCGTGGCAATGGCCAGATAATCGGACTTCAGCTTCAGCACTGGCAGGCCGATAAGCCACGCAAACAGCGTCGGCACCACGCCGGCCAGGATCAGACCCACCACCATGGGCAGGCAGAACTGCACGATACCACCGTCAAAATATTGATACACGGCAGCGCGGGAAGCCACGGGAATAGTCAGGATTGCATAAGTATACGCACCGATCATCATAAAGCCCGCCTGTCCCAAAGAGAACAGACCCGTAAAGCCGTTCAGCAAGTTCAACGACACTGCCACCAGGGAGTAGATCGCGCCCTTTTTCAGCACGGTCGCCAACATGGAATAGTGCTGGAACTTGTCCACATACAGCAGGAAAGCAAGGCAGACGGCGGCGAGGATCAGAGACAGCAACAGATTTCTTTTCTTATTGTTCTTCATATCTCACACCTTCTCCGTCAGTTTTTCGCCGAACAGGCCGTTGGGCTTGCACAGCAGGATGATAATCAGCAGCGCAAAGGTGAATGCGTTACTAAACACGGCAATGTTTTCATTGGACTTGATAAAGGACTCGCAGATACCGATGATGAACGCGCCGATGACCGCGCCGGGGATGGAGCCGATACCACCGAACACCGCCGCCACGAAGGCCTTCAGGCCGGGCATAGCCCCGATCATGGGGCTGACCTGGCCATAGTTGGCGAAGTACAGGATGGAGGCCACGCCCGCCAGGAAGGAGCCGATGGCGAAGGTCATGGAAATGACGGAATTGATCTTGATGCCCATCAACTGGGAAGTCTCGAAATCGCGGGAGACGGCGCGCATGGCCATACCGATCTTGGTTTTCTGGATCAGGATCACCAGAATGACCACCAGTACGATGGTCAGGATGGGGGTGATGATGGTGATGCGCTTGACACTCAGGCTGCCCATCTGCATGACCTGGGTCAGGAAGGGGATGTCGGGATAGGCGCGGGCGATACCGCCGGTAAGGTAGGTGGCCAGGTTCTGCAGCAGATAGCTGACGCCGATGGCGGAGATCATGACCGACATACGGGGCGCGGTACGCAGGGGGCTGTAAGCCGCCTTCTCGATGACCACGCCCAGGATCGTTGTCAGGATCAGCACCAGGGGGATGGACACGGCCAGCGGCATGGAGGCGGACATATAGACCATAAAGAAGCCCGCCATCATGAAGATATCGCCGTGGGCGAAGTTGATAAGACGCAGTATGCCATACACCATGGTATAACCGATGGCGATCAGCGCATACAGACTGCCCACCGTGACGCCGGAGAGCAGCAGTTGGATATAATACGCTGCGTCATGCATAAGTTTGCTTCCTCCTTATAATGAATCTTGCGCTTTCGGAAGCTGGGGGATGCCCCCGGCATCCAAAAACGCAAGAGTCAATGAAAGTTGCATTGTGAGGGGAGCACCGCTCCCCTCACAATGATCGTTACGTTACGATATACGTTGTACCGGTATCGCTTACTCCAGGCCGTTGAAGGTGCTGTAGTACACGATCTGACCATCCTGGATGGTCTTGATAACGGCATAGTTCTTGATGGCATCGCCGTTCTCGTCGAACTTCAGGTCGCCGGTGATCAGGCCGGGGATCTCCAGGCCGGCCAGAGCGTCACGGATAGCAGCGCCGTCAGTGGAGTTGGCAGCCTCGATGGCACCGACAGCAGCCATGTAAGCGTCATAGCCGCAGGGGGTGACGCTGGAGATCACGTCGGCCACGCCGCCGTTGTTCTCCAGGCGGGCATTGTCCTCAGCGACCCACTTGGTGAAGCCTTCCACAAAAGCCTTACCGGCCTCGTTGCTGGTATCAGCGGCATCGAAGAAAGCGGAGAAGAAGATCTCGGTGGCCTTGTCGCCGGTACGCTGGGCGATGGAGATATCATCCCAGGTATCGCCAGCCATGATGGGGCAGGTGATGCCGGCATCGCGGGCCTGGCTGATGATCATGGCAGCGGTCTCGATGGAAACGGGAGCGAAGATGCCGTCATAGCCCTCGGACTTGACGGAAGCCATGATGGTGGAGAAGTCGGTCTCGCCGGTCTGGAACTCCAGAACGGTAGCCTTGCCGCCCAGACGCTCCATCTCCTGCTGGAAGTAGTTGCCGAAACCAGCGGAGTAGTCGTCGCCGGACTCAATGATCAGAGCGCAGTTCTTGCTGCCCTTTTCCTTGTTGGCGAAGTTGGCCATCACAGCGCCCTGGAAGGGATCGATGTAACCAACACGGAAGTAGTAGTCATTGCCCAGCGTAACCTGGGGGTTGGTGCAGGAAGTGCCGATGGCGGGGATCTGAGCGGACTCAAACAGCTCGCCGGCAGCAATGGCGCAGCCGGAGCCGTAAGTACCGATCACCACGGACACGCCCTGGGAGATCAGGGTCTGAGCCGCAGAGGGAGCCTTGTTGGCATCGGAAGCGTTATCCGCGTAGACCAGCTGCACGGTGTACTCTTCGCCGTTGATGGTGACAGTGGGCTTGATGGAGTTGGCATACTCAATGCCCAGGATCTCCTTCTTGCCGCCGCCGGCATTCTGGCCGGAAGTGGGCTCAAACACGCCGATCTTGACGACCTTGTCGCCGGTGGCGCTGTCGCCGCCGCCCTGCTGGTTGTCACCGCCGCCGCAGGCGACCAGAGACAACGCCATGACCAGAGCCAGCAGCATTGCAATAAACTTTTTCATGGTATTTCCTCCTAAAAATCTCTCTTACCGGAGTGTCCCCTCCGGTAGAACATTCTTATTTTAATGGAATGTTTTCGGAAAAACAACTGTGACATGCTCCGAAATTGTGCGGGCGTTTGTCCGCCGCAGGCTTGCAAAAGGCGGTCATGCCGCCGGAGGTGTCCTTGTGTAAAAAACACTCACTTGTGCAGGAAAAACATCCGCGAATGGACGGCACAGCTCTTAACGGTGATTTAGCGCTCCTTTTTTATCAAAAAGATTATGTTTTCGTTACATTTTTTCGGAATAATAGTACATTTCCTATGATAATATAAGTTTCTTTTATGTTTTTCATTACAATGTGCGCCAAAGCGTCCCGTCAAAAATACGCTCCGGAGAATGTCCCCGTTTGAAGGACAACCCTTTCGTGATTTTGCACAAACCGCTTCTGTAAGTCGTCGAAAAAGTGTCGCTTTCTGCCCGATTTGCACAAAAAGGACGCCTGTCCTCTGGGGCAGGCGTCCTTTTTTATCGGGGTCTTACTGTGCGTCGGAGGTCTTTTCCGTGAAAAAGCTCTCGAACACCTCGCCGGTCATGGTCTCGTTGGCCAGCAGATACTCGGCAATGTCGGTCAACTGCCGCTGATAGGTCTTCAGGATATCCTGGGCCTTCTGATAGGCGTCGTCGATGATGGCGCGGATCTCGCTGTCCATCTCGGCGGCGGTCTTCTCCGAATAGGGACGGGTGTGGCCCATGGATTTGCCGATGAACACCTCGTCGGAGCCGGTGTCGAAGGCCACGGTGCCCAGCTTTTCGGACATGCCGTAGGTGCCCACCATCCGCCGTGCCAGCGAGGTGGCCCGCTGGATGTCGTTGGAAGCGCCGGTGGAGATATCGCCCAGCATCAGCTGCTCGGCGGCGCGGCCGCCCAGCAGGGACACGATCTGCTGGATCATGTACTCCCGGCTGAGATAGGAGCGATCCTCGTCCGGCAGGGAGATGGTCATGCCGCCGGCCTGACCGCGGGGCACAATGGTGATCTGATGCACCGGGTCGTGCTGGGGCAGGGCCCGCATCACCACGGCGTGGCCCGCCTCGTGATAGGCGGTTAGCTTCCGCTCCTGCTGGGGAATGACGCGGCTGTGCTTCTCCGGGCCGGCGATGACCTTGATCACCGCCTCGTCGATGCAGGCCTTGTCGATGGCCGCCTTGTCCTGGCGGCCCGTCAGCAGCGCCGCCTCGTTCAGCAGATTCTCCAGATCCGCGCCGGTAAAGCCGGGGGTGCCCTTGGCCACCTGGCCCAGATCCACATCCTCCGCCAGGGGCTTGTTGCGGGCGTGGATCTTCAGGATCTCCTCGCGGCCCTTGATGTCCGGCAGGCCCACATAGACCTGGCGGTCGAACCGGCCCGGACGCAGCAGCGCCGGGTCGAGAATATCCACGCGGTTGGTGGCGGCCAGCACCACAACGCCCTCGTTGGAGCCGAAACCGTCCATCTCCACCAGGAGCTGGTTCAGCGTCTGCTCACGCTCGTCGTGGCCGCCGCCCAGACCGCTGCCGCGCTGGCGGCCCACCGCGTCGATCTCGTCGATGAACACGATGGCGGGGGCGTCCTTCTTGGCCTGAACGAACAGGTCGCGGACGCGGCTGGCGCCCACGCCCACATACATCTCCACAAAGTCGGAGCCGGAGATGGACAGGAACTTCACCCCCGCCTCACCGGCCACCGCCTTGGCCAGCAGCGTTTTGCCGGTGCCCGGAGGACCCACCAGCAGCACGCCCTTGGGGATATGAGCGCCCAGCTTCAGGTATTTGTCGGGATCACGGAGGAACTCCACGATCTCCTGCAGCTCCTCTTTTTCCTCGTCGGCGCCGGCCACATCCTTGAAGGTGACCTTCTTGTCGCCCTCCGGGATGCTGCTGACCCGCGCCTCGCCGAAGTGGGCCATCTTGTCGCTGACGCCGCCGTTGGCCCCGCCGTTCATGCGGGTCATCAGGTTCATCAGCAGAATGAAGGCCATCACCGCCAGCACATAGGGCAGCAGCACCTGCAGCCAGTTGGTGCCCGCGGCGGAGGGATAGTCATAGGCGGTGATGATGCCCTTTTCGTACTGCTCCACCACCAGATCGTTCAAATCGTCATAGAACAGGGCAAAATCGTGGATATGGCAGGTAGCGGTGGTTTGATCCTTCAGCGTGGCGGTCAGCCGGGTGTCGTTGATGGCGAAGGACTGCACCTTCTCCTGAACAAAGAGCTGGCGCATCTCGCCGTAGGTAATGTCGTTCTGACGGCTCATGGTGCGGGCCAGGTACATGACCACCAGCAGGCACAGCACCAGGAAGATCAGGGGCCGAAAATTCATTCTTCTGTTCATACGGCACCTCCCTGCTTGATCAGGCGAATGCCCTGCCAGCTCTGGCTGCTGCCGACGCTGATGACCACAAAGGGCCGGGCCAGAATGGCGGACGCCGGGATATAGGGATTCTCCCAGCTTCTGGCATCCAGCGAGCCGGTGCGGTTATCGCCCAGAGGGAAGAAGCAGCCCTCCGGCACGGTAAATGTCCTGTCGCAATCGGTAACGCCCTGAGCCGGCAGATACGGCTCATCCAGCTGCTGTCCGTTGATATACACATAGCCGCCGGAAAACGTGATCTCATCGCCGGGCAGACCGATGACCCGCTTCACCAGCACCTTCCCCAGCTCGTCGCTCCAGAAGGTGATGATGTCGCCCCGCTCCGGCACGGGATCGGCCACCGCGTAGGTCAGGTGCCAGCCCAGCAGCACCGACCTGGTGGGCAGCGTGGTCTCCATAGAACCGCTGGGCACCCAGGCGATCTGCAGAATAAACTTGAACACCACAAATACGGCGGCCAGAACGTAGACGACCTCTTTCCATTCCTTCCAGAACCGCTTCAGCGTCCATTTTTCCTTTTCCTTCGCGTCGGGAGCGGGTTGGTTCCCCTCCAGGCGCTTTCCTTCTTCTCTCATAGGGCGTTGCCCTCCTGTTTCCATCCGCCTCACAGCGGGAAATTGGCTGTCACGACATTTGTCAAAAAGCCTCGCAGAGTTCGCGCCCGCAGGCGCGAAATAATCAAATCATTTTTCTGACGACATGCGCGTCAGAAAAATTCTTCTCGGCCAGCAAGTGCACCCAACGGGTGCGCGCAGTCGGCCGTAAACCCCTTTGGCAATGAAATCGTCAGATTTCATGCCAGCCTTACTTGCTGTATACCTCCGGCTTCAGCACGCCGATGCAGGGATAGTTGCGGTACTGCTGGGCGTAGTCCAGGCCGTAGCCCACCACGAACTCGTCCGGCACCTCAAAGCCGGACAGGTCGGCCACGATAGGCTTCTCCCGGCGGGCGGGCTTATCCAGCAGCGTCACGATGGTGATGGAGGCCGCGCCCTTGGTATTCAGATAGTTCTTCAGGAAGAACAGCGTATTGCCGGAGTCCAGGATATCCTCCACCACGATGATGTGGCGGCCGGTGATGTCCTTCTGGAGATCCCGGGTGATCTGCACCACGCCGGAGCTCTTGGTGCCGTTGTTGTACGAGGAGACGCCGATGAACTCGATCTCGCTCTTCATCTGGGTGGCACGCACCAGATCCGCCATGAAAATGAAGCAGCCCTTCAGCACGCCCACAAAAATGGGATCCTTGTCGTGGAAACGGTCGTACAGCTCGTCGCCCATCTCCTGCACCCGCTTCTGCAGCTGCTCCTCCGACATCAATACCTTCAAGATGTCCTGCTCCATGTTGCTCTTACCCATTCCCGGTATCCTCCTTATGGTTTTCTCGTTTGTTGATGATGATTTGTATGGTTTCGCCGCTGTGCGGCGCGGTTCTCTCCTTGATGCCGTATACGGCATGGGGCGTGCCGTCCACGCAGACCACGGGAAGGCTGTCCCGCAGCTCAGCGGGGATGCCCGCGTCGGCAAACAGCCGCTTGAGACTGCGGCTGCCCCGCTCGGCGGCCATACGGTCACTGCCTTTCCAGCTACGGACGGTGACCCGGTGTTCTTCCCCGCCGCGGAGGGTAATGTCGTAATCGCCCCAGCGGTTGAGGCCCTGCGCCAGCACCATCTCCGGCGGCGCAGGCTCCTTCACCGTCAGGCGCAGCCAGCCATCCCGGCACACGGCACGCGCTCCGCCGGGAAGATCCAGCGTACCGCCGCCTTCCGCCAGCGCCAGCACCGCGTCCATGTGCACCGCGCTCACGTCCTTCTTTCCGGTGGGCAGCCGGTCCAGCAGCAGCCGTACCATCCGGGGCCGCAGGGGCTCCGGCGCGGCCAGCAGCGCCGCCGTTTCCACCGCCGTACCCTCCGCCGGAAGGCGCTCCGCCGCCAGGGTGTCCAGATAGGCGTTCTCGCCCCGGACGATCTCCGCCGTGCGGCCGATGGCGCGGGTCACGGCGGGGTTGACGGTCTCCAGTTGGGGCCACAGCTCCCGCCGCAGGCGGTTGCGGGCATAGTGGGTATCCTCGTTGGTGCTGTCCTCCACATGGGGCAGCCCGTTCTTCTGCAAATAGTCCTCGATCTCGGCCCGACCGGTCTGCAGCAGGGGCCGGATGATCCTGCCCCGTACCGGCGGGATGCCGCCCAGGCCCTCCGGCCCGGTGCCCCGCAGCAGGTTCAGCAGCACCGTCTCCGCCTGATCCTGGGCGTGGTGGGCGGTGGCGATATACGCCGCGCCGATGGCGTCCGCCGTGCGGAGGAGAAAGTCGTACCGCAGCCGCCGTCCCGTCTCCTCCACGCCCAGGCCCCAGCGCGCCGCCATCTCATAGACGGGCGCGGCCTCGGTATAGAAGGGGACGTTCCACTCCCGGCACAGGCCCCGGACGAAATCCTCGTCCCGCTGGGCCTCGGGCCGCATCCGGTGGTTCAGGTGCGCCGCCGCCACGGTGAAGCCGCGGCGCGGCGCGATGGTGGTCAGATAGTGCAGCAGGCACACGGAGTCCCGTCCGCCGGACACGGCGCACAGGATCACGCCGCCCTCCGGCGGCAGCATGTGCCAGCGTTCCATCCAGGGAAGCAGATCCATGCCCTTACTCCCCGTCGTCGCCGTAGCGATTCTCCAGCGTGCCGAAGGCGGTATACTCCGGCATCCACCGCAGCTCCACCTTGCCGGTCTCGCCATGGCGGTTCTTGGCCACGATGCACTCGGCGATGTTGCGCTTTTCCGTGTCCTCATTATAATAGTCGTCCCGGTACAGGAACATGACGATATCGGCGTCCTGCTCGATGGCGCCGGATTCACGCAGGTCGGACAGCATGGGCCGCTTGTTGTCGCGCTTTTCGTTGGCACGGCTCAACTGGCTGAGGCACAGCACCGGCACCTGCAGCTCCTTGGCCATGATCTTCAGCATACGGCTGATGTCGGACACCGCCTGCTGGCGGTTCTCGCCGGAATAGCCCTTGCCGCCGGAGCTGGTCATCAACTGCAGATAGTCGATGACCACCAGGCCCAGATTGTCCAGGCGGCGGCATTTGGCGTTCATGTCCGCCGCCGTCAGCAGTGGGTTGTCGTCGATACGGATGTCCATGCGGCTCAGGTTGGAGGCCGCCTCGGCAATCCGCTGCCAGTCGCTCTCCCGCAGGTTGCCGGTGGTCAGGCGGGTGTTCTCCACCAGACCCTCCGTGGCGATCAGGCGGGTGACCAGCTGCTCGCGGGACATTTCCAGCGAGAAGATGGCCACGGTTTTGCCGGAGCTCTTCGCCGCCGACAGCGCCACGTTCAGGGCCATACTGGTCTTGCCCATGCCGGGACGGGCCGCCAGCAGCAGCAGATCGGACTTGTTCAGGCCGTTGATCTTGCCGTCCACGGCGGAAAAGCCGGTGGACAGGCCCGCCAGGTTGGACTCGCTGTTGGACAGCTCCTCCAGCCGCACCATCACGTCCTGCAGCACCTGGCTGACAGGCACCATGGTCTGGGCGCCCCGGCCCCGGCGGATGGCGTACACCCGCTGCTCCGCCGATTCCAGCATGTCGGCGGCGGAGGCGCCGCCCTCCTGCACCATGGCGGTAATGTTGGCGGCGGCGGTGGCCACCTGACGCATCAGCGCCTTGTCCCGGACGATCTTCACATACTCGCCCACATTGGCGGCGGTGGGGGTCACCTCCATCAACTGCAGCAGGTAGGGGCGGGTGGCCTCGGTATACAGGCCGTTTTTCTCCATCTCTCCGGCCACGGTCACGCCGTCCACCGGCTGGGAGTACACAAACATATGGGCGATGGTCTCAAAGATCTCGCGGTTCTGCCGCAGGTAGAAGTCATCCGCCTGGAGCTGATCCATCACATCCTTGACGCAGTTGCCGTCGATCAGCATGGAGCCCAGCACCGCCTGCTCCGCCTCGGCGGAATGGGGCATGCCCCGCATCAATAATTCGTCCATTGTCACACCTGCCTTTTACACTACTGACATGAAATCTGACGATTTCATTGCCAATGGAGATTGCGGCCGCTGCGCAGTGGAGCGAAGCGGAACAAGTGCCCTTGGGGTACGCGCGTCCTTCGGACACACTGGCGGCCGAGAAGAATTTTTCTGACGCACGCCCAGCGGAAGTCCCCTTGGGGGACATGTCGTCAGAAAAATGATTTGAATGATTCGCGGCGTCCGCGCCGCGAACTCTGCGAGGCCTTTTCAATAAGCTATTTTCAGACTTTCAAGTTTTCCTTCTTTTTTGTTCCAGGAAAAACGCCGCCTTTATGGCGGCTTTTTTCCTAGGTACACCAAAAGCTTCGCAGAATTCGCTGTCGGTGCGTTAAGAAAATATGCCGGTGGCATATTTTAGCATCCGATCTCGGCGGCTATGCCGCCGTAGTATCCATCTTGGTTTTGATGCACCTTCGGCGACTAATTGCGCGGGTCGCAGCGTGATCCCCTTTTCCAAAGGGCCTGGCCCTTTGGAAAAACCAGAGGAAAACGCCGCCTTCATGGCGGCTTTTTCCTATCCCTCAATTTTTATGTGCCATATTGTCGGGAAAAGGACGGTTTTCCTGAAAAAGCCTCTTTCTTTTTCATGGAATGTATGGTACAATAGGTACAAGCGCCGTGGGCGCGCAGGAAAGGAAACATCCGTCATGGAAAGCAACGCACTTCTCAACGCGACGCTGTCCCTGGACAGCGACATCTCTCTGTATGCCCAGTTGGTGGGCATCATCAAGCGCAATATCTCCACCGGCGTTCTGGCTGTGGGCGACCTGCTGCCCAGCGAGGCGGAGTTGTGCCGCTCGCTGAATATCAGCCGCAACACCGTCCGCCAGGCCATCGGCGAGCTGGAGGATGAGGGACTGGTGGTCCGTAAGCGGGGCCGCGGCACCTTCGTGGCCGATCCCTCCACCAACCGCCGGGGTGTCCGGTACTCCTTCACCACCGAGGTATCCTCCATGGGCAAGGAGCCCAGCAGCACGCTGGTGGATTTTCAGATCATCACCCCGCCGGCCATCATCTGCGAGAAGATGGAGCTGCGGGAGGGCACGCCGGTCTATTGCTTCACCCGTATCCGCAACGTGGACGGCGAGCCGCTGATCCTGGAGACCAGCTACTATCCCCAGTACATTTATCCCAATCTGACCCGGGACATGGTGCAGACCCACAGCTTTTATTCCCTGCTGTACCATGTGGGCATCACGCCCTTCGCCGCGGAGGAGAGCTATGAGGCCGTGACCCTGGACAGCGAGAGCGCCAGGCTGCTGGGCGTGGAGCCCAACACCTGCGCCTTCTATCACCAGCGCCGCACCCGCACCGAGGACGGCCGGGTCTATGAGTACACCCGCAGCTATATCCGGGGCGACCGCGTCCGTCTGGACGTACATATGCAGAAGTCCGGCATCCACTTCAACCGTACCATCGACTGATAAACCGCCCTGCGGGGCCTAAATAGAAAGGAAGCAGCATCATGGGTAAGTTCGTTGTCAAAGCGACCAAGATCGGTTTTGTGTTCAATCTGAAAGCCGGCAATGGCGAAGTTATCGCCACCAGCGAGGTCTATACCACTGAGGCCGCCTGCATGAAGGGCGTGGAATCCGTCCGCAAGAACGCAGCGGAGGCTAAGCTTGAGGATCAGACTGTGGCCGAGGTGGCCGCCGTCACCAATCCCAAGTTTGAGATGTACACCGACAAGGCCGGTGAGTTTCGCTTCCGCCTGAAGGCCCGCAACGGCGAGATCATCGCCGTCAGCGAGGGCTATAAGGCCAAGGCATCCTGCCTGAACGGCATCGACTCCGTCCGCCGCAACGCCCCGGACGCCGCCGTGGAAAAGGTGGAGGGCTGATATACGCGATCCGATAAAAAGAGAGCCGCAAGGCTCTCTTTTTTTGTGCTATTATGCGGTCGGCACCTCATAGGCCACGTCGTACTCATTCCACTGGATACGGACGGATACCCGCGCACCGCCGCCGGAGAGGAAGAAGTGTATCTCACACAGCGACCAGAGCTTGGTAGTCGGATCCTGCTGGCGGAGCACCATGGTGTGGCTCTCCTGGGAATTGGTGTAGACAATGTCATCCAGCACGGTGCGGCCAGAGACAGTGGAGCCGTTCAGCGTCAGGGTCTCGACGGTGCTGCCATTGTAGATGGACGTCCGGCGAACATCCACCAGAACCGGCGCGGCGGCATCCACCGGTGCGACGGTGATGCGCAGAGCGGTGGAGGACGTGCTTTGATAGGTCAGCACCAGATCCTTCAACGGCATGACCAGAGCGCTTCCCACTGTGGACAGATCAGCGTGGTATTCCGTGAAGGGCGCAAACAGATTGGGCGTGGTCAGTTCCTGCTGGCTGGTCTGAAAGTGCAGCTTATAGCTGCGTGGAGTGTCCTCCGCGACAGTGATCACAGGCGTCTCTCCATTTTCACCCTTTTCACCCCGGTCGCCCTGTCCACCTTTTTTCGCCGGTGTCTCCCTTTTCGCCCTGCGGGCCCTGCTCGCCGGGATCACCCTTAGGGCCCTGGATGCCCTGTTCGCCTTTCTCGCCGGTGTCTCCCTTTTCACCCTGTGGGCCCTGCTCACCCCGGACACCCTGTTCGCCCCGCGGACCCTCCGGCCCCATAGGTCCCGCAGGGCCTTGGATGGTCACATATGACCCGCATGCGTCCTGTTGATAGTAATTGCTCCCCCGGCAGGCTCCGGTGTGATAATTCATAGCCATCTCCCCCTTATGAAAGTTGCAAATCGCTATTTCATTGCATGCCCTGGGCGTACTGCCTGTGACTGGCGGGGGCGGACATGGCAAGGCCCGGCGCGGAGACTTCCCCGCACCGGGCCAGATGCTTATTATAGAAGGGATCCGCCCAGATAGACGGCCTGCCGGGTGAGATCCTCGCCGCACACCACGAAATCCGCGTGCATGCCGTCGGCAATGGCACCAATCTCGTCCTGCCGCCCGATTGCGCGGGCGGGGACGGCGGTGGCGGAGAGGACGGCCTGCTCGCGGGGGATGCCGAAGGCCACGGCATTGCGCATGCAGTCGTACAGGTTGGCGGTGCTTCCCGCAATGGTGCCGTCCGCCAGACGGGCTACGCCGTCGGAGAGAAACACAGCCTGCCTGCCCAGGGTGTAGTGGCCGTCCGGCATGCCGCAGCAGCGCAGCGCGTCGGAGATCAGACAGATGCGGCCGGGAAACAACTTGAAGGCCATACGCACGGCGCTGGGGTGGACGTGGTGTCCGTCGCAGATCAGTTCGGCGGTGACGCCCTCCCGCTCGGAGGCCGCGCCGATAGGGCCGGGATGGCGGTGGTGGATGCCGGGCATGGCGTTGAAAAGGTGGGTCAGGTGCGCGGCGCCCGCGTCAAAGACGGCGGCAGCCTCCTCATAGCCGGCGTCGGTGTGGGCCACGGAGACGGTGCACCTCTCCGCCGCGCGGCGGGCAAATTCCACCGCGCCGGGCAGTTCCGGGGCCACGTCCGCGATCCGCAGCAGGCCCTCCGCCGCGTCATAGAGCCGGGCAAAGGCGTCGTAGTCCGGTAATCGGAGATAGGCGGCGTTCTGGGCGCCCTTTTTCTTCTCGGAGAAGAAGGGGCCCTCCATCCGGATGCCCATCAGCCGGGCGCAGCCCGCCGGGGCGGCCTTATGGAGCCGCACCGCCGTGCGGAATGCCGTCTCCAGCACGGCGTAGGGCAGCGTCATGGAGGCGGGCGCGAAGGAGGTCACGCCGCAGTGCGCCAGATAGGCGGCCATTTTCACAAGGCCGTCATCGTCGCCGTCGGAGAAGTCCGCGCCGGAGTTGCCATGGGTGTGGATGTCCACCAGACCGGGAATCACATACGCACCGCAGAGGTCGGTGCCCTCCCCTTCCGCCGTCTCCTCCAGCACATGGGTGAAGCGGCCGTTCTCCACAGAGAAGCCTCCGGGGACGAAGCGGCCATTCACGAAGATATTGCCGTTATGGAACCGCATGTCACACCTCCGGCAGACTGGCCGTCGGCAGACTGGCCGCCGCCATGGACTGGCCCACGCGGCGGAACGCCTCGTCCGGCAGCGTCACGGACACCGCCAGCGCCGGATATTCCTCCGCCAGCACCCGGCGGCACTCCGCGACGATCACCTCACCGCCAGCGCCGGAGGCCACGCGGCCCAGCACCAGCAGGTGTTTCAGGTCATACACCGTAGCGTACAGAGGCAGGGTGTGGCCCAGATACACGCCGATATCCCGGAAGATGGCCAAGGCCTGCGCATCGCCGCGCTCCGCCAGCTGCTGCACCGCCTTCAGCTTTTCCGCCGGGGTCATGGCGGCGTCCAGCGCGATACCGGCGGCAGGGGCCAGCTTGATCACCGCGTCCTGGGAGAAGTATTTGCAGCCCACGCCGATGTCGCCGGACCACTCGTCCCGTTCCGCCTGATCGCTGAGATCCACAGGGGCGAAAGCCAGCTCGTTGAACCAGCCCAGGATGCAGCCCTCGCGGTTTACATAACCCACCGCCTCGCTGGTGCCCATGGCCAGACCCATGACGCGGCTGTCATGGAGGCTCATGGCACCGGCCAGCGCCGTCACGTCGCCGTCGTTGGCCACCACGATGGGCACATCGCCGATGGCGGCGGCGGCACGGTCATAGATGGTCCTGATGGGATCCCGCCTGTCCCTGGGCACCTTGATGAACAGGGACGATACCATGGGGGCGTTGCCGATGAACACACCGGCGGAGGATACGCCGATGCCGTCCACACGGGGCATTTTCGACGCCGCTGTGCGGAAGGCGTCCAGGATGCCCTGATAGTGGTACTCCGGGTCGGTCTGGGTCTTGGGATGCCAGACCACCTCCTCGGAATACACCGTCTCGCCGTCAATAACGGCGGAGACCTTCCGGTCGGAACCACCGGCGTCGAAGCCGATGCGGCAGCCGTTGAGATGGCCGCCGATCCTCCGGGCGCTGCTGCGCGCCTCCGGGAAGTCCGCCTCCGCCACGGCCTCCAGCAGGAAGGGACGCTCGAACACCGTCTCCATGAAGTCCACGTCGAATTCCCGGGCGCCGCCGCGGCGATAGATATCCCGCAGCGCCGCTGTCAGTCCGTCGCAGCCGCAGATGTTGACGTGCCAGCCGCCCACGCTCCACAGCAGCAGCTTGACGGTGCGCTCCAGGAACCGTAGGTTGGCGTCGTGGTACGTTTCCTCCCGCAGCCGGGCGTCAAACACCGCCACCTGGCCGTTTTCCCGCTCCACGGCGATGCGGATGGGATGGCGCGCCTCCTTCAAATAGGCCTCCCGCCACGGGGCAAAGGGGATGAAGCCCCCGTCCAGGGCGGGTTTGTTTTTAATGTTATAGGAAATGCCCAGATATTCCATGGTCACCGCTCCTCTTCAAATGCCGCAGCAAACCCCGGCATGACACGGCGCAGAGGTTTACTTTCCTTCTTCTATCATACACTAGGTTGGGGAAAAACGCAAAGAAAAAGCCATCCCCGCGGGGATGGCTTTTTTAGAGGATCATGCCGCGTTGATCAATGGCCGCGGGATGCCTTTTCCTGGCGTTCCGCCTCGGCCCGGGCCTTGCAGACCTCGGCCCAGCTGGGCAGCTTGTCCAGCTCGGCGGCAAAGGCCGCCAGCTCGTCGGGAATGGCGATCTTCTGGGGACATACCGCCGCGCAGGCGCCGCAGGCGATGCACGCACCGGGCCACTTGTCCTGGGGCAGGGCGTCCAGCTGCATCTTCACCGAGGAGCCGCTGCCCACCCGGAGCTGGTTGTACTTGTGCAGCAGGTCGGGGATATTCAGTCCCATGGGGCACCCGTCGCAGCAGTAGCGGCAGGCGGTGCAGGGCACGGAGGTCTTCATCCGCTCCGCCGCCTCCAGCAGGATGGCGTTCTCCTCATCGGACAGGGGATTCAGATGATCGAAGGTTTTGATGTTGTCGGCCATCTGGGCCATATTGGACATGCCGGACAGCACCATGGCGATGTTGTCAAGGCCCTGCAGCCACCGGAAGCCGAAGGAGGCGATGCTGTCCTCCGGACGGATGGCGTGGAGCTTCTGCTCACTTTCGGCGTCCAGCGCCGTCAGCTTGCCGCCCCGGACAGGCTCCATGACCCACAGGGGGATGCCCCGCTGCTTCAGCAGCTCGTACTTCTCTTTGCCGTGCTGCATGGTCCAGTCCAGGAAGTTGAACTGCAGCTGGCAGAACTCCATCTCGTCGCCGTAGCGATCCAGGAAATCCGTCAGGCAGGGAAGATCGGCATGGCTGGAAAAGCCCAGGTGCCTGATGCGGCCCTGCTTCTTCTGCTCAATGAAATAGTCCACGATGCCCCAACGAGGATCGTCGTATACATGTACCGAGTTCTCATACACGTTGTGCAGCAGATAGAAGTCGAAGTACTCCACCTGGCACTTCTCCAGCTGCTGCTCAAAGATGTCGGCGGGATCATAGGTCTCCGCCACCATGTGGCCGGGGAACTTGGTGGCCAGATAGAAGCTGTCCCGGGGATGTTTTTTCAGGCATTCGCCCACCACGATCTCCGACCGGTTCTGCATATAGGGCCACGCGGTGTCGTAATAATTCACCCCGTGTTCCATGGCGTAGTCCACCATCTGCTGGGTCTGCGCCGCGTCGATCTGGCCGTTTTCCAGTACCGGCAGGCGCATGGTGCCAAAGCCCAGCATGGAAAGCCTGGTTCCCTTGAAGTCACGGTAAATCATTTTGCCATCCTCCCATCAATATAAGATCGTCCTATTGTATCACACATGGCGGCGGATATGACAATATCCGCCGCCATGTGTGTTTTTCCTATCCAATCCCGCTGCTGTTCCGCAGCTCCACGGGATAGTCGTTGGGGTTCTCGATATCCGCCTCGTTGCCCCAGAAGGTGCAGCGCTCCAGGATCAGTCCTGCCCGCTTACCGGGGATCCGCGCGATCTGCAGGGCAATGCCGTTGCGGGTAAAGGCTGTGTTGTTGATGTTGCTGCCGCAGGAGATGCTGAAGGTGCTGTCCAGCCGCAGGGCCACGGCGTTCCGGTCAAAGCGCACATCCTCTTCACAGAACAGCCAGCCGCCGTCGTTGGCCTGGGCGGCGATGTCCCAGCCGGAAAAGCGGCAGTTTTTCAGACAGACGGGGGCGTAGGCGTCCAGCCCCACGCCGCCTTCGCCGGAGAAAGTCAGTCCATCCAGCACCAGCCTCGGAGAGATGCGCTCTCCGCCGCTCGCGGCCGTCACCGTTACCGGTGCGGCCAGCACCGTGCCGTCCTCATGGCCGTACAGCGTCATGGCGCAGCGCACCGTCAGCGGCGCGTCATAGGTGACGCTGGGCAGATAGAGGGAGATGGCCTCCGTCTCGCTGCTGTCCGCGGCAATGTCATCCAGCAGCGCCTGAAGCTGTGCCGCCGTCTCCATAGGTGTGTCCTCCCAGCGGTATGTCACCTCTGTCTGGGCGGCGTATTCCACCGCCTGCCGCAGCGTGACAGTGTCGCCGTTCTTCATCGCCAGCGTCCATGTGATCTCGTTGAAGCGGCACGCGCTGCTTCCGGTCATCTCCCGGTACAGCAGCGCATCCGTGGTGGCGGCATAGTCGAAGATCGGCTCGTACAGCGTACAGCATTCGCCGCCCTCCGGCGCGGTGACGGCCACCGTCCAGTCCGCCATCAGCGCGGAAAAGTCTGCTCTGACATCCTCCCCGCTGTCCGCATCCTCCACATAGAGTGTCAGCGGGCCTGTGTCGGCGGCACTCGGCGCCAGCAGATGGCTCTGATAGCCGCACAGCGCGCTGCTGCCGTCGATCCCGGGGCTGAAGGCGGTAAATATGTGGTAAAGCCGCCCGTCTGCGCCCTCGTAATAGGCCTGACATTCCCGTCCATACCGGGCAGCCCGGTCCTCGTCCTCCGCGGAAAGGACGGCGGGCGTTTCCGTGGCCTGCTCCGGCGCGCCATGCAGCAGTGCCGCGCCCACCGGCAGCGCCAGCGCCAGCAGAACGCACAGTACGCCTACCCACCACTCCTTTTTTTCGGTGGGGATCTCCGATACGGTGTGCCGCTGCAGCTGGAAAGTCGCACACCGCGGGCAGAAGGCGGCCTCCTCCGGCAGGGGAGCGCCGCATTGTATGCAGTTTTTGTGGTTGCGTGTCACAATGGTTCAAGCCTTTCCAAAAGGAATTTTCCTCATTCAAACCGGCAGGTGTCCGTGTCGATCCGATAGTGCCCGGGGTTGTCGATATCCGTGCCGTTGCCGCTGAAGCGGCAATCGCTCATGATCAGCCATGTGCCGGCGGGCAGCCGGTCCACCTGCAGGGCTACGTCGTTGCCGATAAAGTCCGTCTCCTTCGACCAGCCGTAGGAGCTGGTGTGGCCGGTGGAAAACCGCATCGCCGCGGCGTTGTCCGCGAACGTGCAGCCGGACATGCTGTACAGCCATCCGCCGTCCACCGCCTGTGCCGCCACGTCCCAGCCAGAAAACCGGCAGCGCTCCAGATAGGTGGGCGCGGCGGCGGAAAGCCCCGTGCCGCCTGTGCCGGTGAACGTGACGTCGCACAGCCGCACATAGGCGGCGCTGCGTGCCGTGTCCGTCAGTGTGTCCACCGTCACCGGCGCGGCAAATACCGTGCCGCTGCCCCGCAGCTCCACCGGACAGGGAATGCGGATCGCCCCGTCATAGGTGACGTCCGGCAGCGTGATCTTCACCATGGTGTCGGCGTCATACTGCCGGGCGATATCATCCAGCAGCACCTGCAATTCCGCGGCGGTGTCCATGGGCGTGTCCGTCCCGTCGAAGGTCACCACTTGCTGCACGGCGTACTCCACCGTTTGCCGCAGCTCGATGGCGTCGCCGTTTTTCATCGCCAGCGCCCACACGATCTCGTTGTGGGCGCAGGTGCCGTCGGCCACCAGCACCCGGAACAACAGCGCCCTGGTGCCGGCCCAGTCATAGCTGGCCTCCTGCAATTCGACCCGCCCCGTGGTGCTGTCCGGCGCCGTCACCGATACCGACCAGTCCGCCATCAGCGCCGCAAACGCTTCGTTGGCGATCTGCCCCGTCACCGCGTCCGTGACGAACACCGTGGCGGGCTGATCGTCATGCAGCCCGGCGGGGATCAGCTTCGCGTCGTACCCCACGGGATCGGTGCGGCCCTCTCCCTGGGGAGAGAAGGCCGCGTAGACGTGATACTCCCGCCCGTCCGCGCCGGTATAGTAGGTCTGGCAGGCAGCCAGATACGGATCGACGACCTGCACCGGCGGCTCGCCTGCCGTAGGTGTCTCCGGCGATGCCGTGTCCTGCCGCAGCGCCAGCGTCAGGCAGATGGCCGCCGCCAGCGCCAGACACGCCGCCGGGAGCGGCCACCGGCGTCTGCGCCGAGGCATGGGCATGGCCTGCCGCTGCAGCTGCGTGGTGGCGCAATGGGGACAGAAGGACGCACCCTCCGGCAGCGGCGCGCCGCAGTGGATGCAGAGGTTGTCATGCTTCTCGGTCATAGGGCGTTCCGCAGCTCCTGTACAGATTGATAGCGCTGGTCGGGGTTCATCATGGTGCACTTCTGCACGATGTGCCCGGCCTTCCCTCCCGCCAGCTGGCGGGAGGGATGCTGCCCCGTCAGCATTACGTTCAGCAGCACGCCCAGCGAGTAGATGTCCGCCCGCCCGTCGGTCTGGGACAGGCCGAACTGCTCCGGCGCGGCATAGCCGGTGGTGCCCAGGATCACCGTGTCGGCGGCGTGCTCCGGCTTCACGATGCGGGACGCGTCAAAGTCGATCAGCACCGCATCGCTGCCCCGCAGGATCACGTTGCTGTCCTTTACATCCCGGTGCACCGCTCCCAGCGCGTGCAGCACCCATAGCGCCTGACACACATCCTGGGTCACCTTCCGAGCCTCCGGCCAGGTCAGAAGTCCGCCCTCCAGCAGAAACAGCAGCGTGTCGCCCTGGATATATTCCTCCAGCACTGCCACCCGGCCGCCAGCCTCGCCCACCTCCTCAATGTGGGGCAGATGGGGACAGTCCACCGTCAGCAGGCGGCCATACACATCGCCGCTGCCCATGAAATGACGGAATACATAGCGCTTGCCGGTCTCCCGGTGCCGCAGCAGCGTGATCTCACCCCTCGCGCTGCGCTTCAGCACCTTCACCTGATCAAAATAGAGCTTTACTGCCCGCATCAGCTCGTCGTACATAAAAAACCCCCTACCCTATGCAGCCTGCATATTGTTTTCCGGGAAAAAATTCGTTACAATATCCAGTATAATAGAAAAATCAACCAATGTAAAGGCGGCAAGAAAAAATGGAACGCAAGAATACCGACCAACTGCAGCAGGAACTGATGACCGGCAACGATCTGAGCCGCGTCCTGTCGGACAATGACGCCAGCTTCCAGCAGCATGACCTGCAGGAGACGCTGCAGGCACTGTTTGAGCGGCGCAGTATCTCCAAAACCATGTTGGCCAAGCAGTCGGGCATCAGCGAAGTGTATCTCCACCAGGTGTTTTCCGGCCGGCGCACGCCCTCCCGCAACCGGCTTTTGTGCCTGTGCTTCGGCCTGGAGGCCACGGTGGACGAGACCCAGGAGCTGCTGCGCCACGCCCGCTTTGCCCCACTGTACTCCCGCGACCGGCGGGACGCCATCCTGATCTTCGGCCTCAGCCATAATATGACGCTGGCCCAGGTGAACGACAAGCTGTATGACGAGAATGTCGACACGCTGTGCTGAAGGAAGTGCCTGAAACGAAATAAAAGAGTACGGAAGCGTAATGCTTCCGTACTTTTTTATAGCCGCAAAGGCCCAACAGCGGCGCCGGGGTGTATGGAAAGTACATCCGGCAGGTATGATACACCGCCGCCGGGCGGATTGCTATTTTTATTTATACACGCTCCCCGGCGAAAAAACAATAAGCGGGCTGCATAGGGCGGCACGTTTTTTCGCGGATCGGCCCAAAACGCCCCGGTTGTCCCACTTTACAACCACCGGAAAGTGAGGTAAAATAAAAAAACTGTAAAAACCGGGAGGCGTCTATGACCGTTACCGTTCCGCTGCCCCAGGGCGGCTATCCCGTGCACATCCGGCGCGGCGTATTGCGCGGCGCCGGGGCTTTGCTGCGCCCGCTGGGCATCCGCCGCTGGGCGGTGGCGGCGGACGAAACCGTGGCGGCGCTGTACGGCGGCGCGGTGCTGGACAGCCTTCGTCACACGGGGCTCTCCGCTGAACTGCTGACCTTCCCGGAGGGGGAGCGCCATAAGACGCCGGAGACGTGGCTGAACCTGTGCCGCGACCTGGCACAGCGGGGCTTTACCCGCGCCGACGGTCTGCTGGCCCTGGGCGGCGGCGTCACCGGCGATCTGGCGGGCTTTGCCGCCGCCGCCTATCAGCGGGGCATGCCGCTGGTACAGGTACCCACCACGCTGCTCTCGCAGGTGGACAGCGCCGTGGGCGGCAAGACGGCAGTGGATCTGCCGGAGGGCAAGAACCTGCTGGGGGCCTTCTATCAGCCCCGCCTGGTGCTGGTGGACCCCGACTGCCTGACCACCCTGCCGCCCCGGCAGATGCGAAGCGGCGCGGCGGAGGTCATCAAATACGGCCTGATCCGGGACGCCGCCATTCTGGACGATATGGAAACGGAAACGCCCGACTGGGAGGCGGTCATTGCCCGCTGCCTGACCATCAAGGCGGCGCTGGTGGCCGCCGATGAGCACGATACGGGCGTGCGCCGGCTGCTGAACTTCGGCCATACCCTCGGCCACGCCATCGAGGCGGCGGGCGGCTATGAGGCCTGTACCCACGGCGAGGCGGTGGCCGCCGGAATGGCGGCCATCCTCCGCTGGCAGCTTCACCGGGGCGACGGTGTGCAGGCGGCCTATGACCGTCTGCTGGCGCTGCTGGAGCGCTGGGGCCTGGCTGCCGGGCTGCCCTGTGACAGCGAGACGGCGCGCCGCTATCTGGCACGGGACAAGAAGCGCGAGGGCGACATGGTTCACGCCGTGCTGCTGCGGGCAATCGGGGACGCCTATGTGGAGGACGTTCTCCTGTCGGCCCTGGGGGAGGAGATGCCATGATCCGGCGGCTGTATCCGGCCCGCCTGTCGGGCACGGTGTCCGTGCCCGACAGCAAGAGCGCGTGGCACCGGGCGCTGATCTGCCGCTTTCTGGCGGGCCAGCCCCTGCCGGACCACCTGTCCGGCGACGATGTGAGCGCCACTCTGAACGGCCTGCTGGCGCTGCAAAGGGGCGAGAGCGTCATCGACTGCGGCGCCTCCGGCGCCACGCTGCGGTTCCTGTTGCCCCTGGCCATGGCCCTGGACCACACCGGCGTGTGCTTTACGGGGACGCCCCGCCTGCTGGCGCGGCCCCTGTCCGCCCCCTATCCGGTGGCGCAGACGGCGTCGGGCTATGAGATTACCCAGCCGCTGCGGCCGGGTCGTTACGCCCTGCGGGGCGACGAGACGTCCCAGACCGTCAGCGGACTGCTGATGGCGCTGCCCCGGCTCTCCGGGCCGTCGGAGCTGATGCTGACCACGCCGCTGGTGTCCCGGCCCTATGTGGATATGACGCTGGACGCGCTGGCGCGCCACGGCATCGCCGTGGAAGCCGAGGAGAACGGCTGGCGCGTCCCGGCGCCCCAGACCTTCCGGCCTGACGACACCCCGGTGGAGGGGGACTGGTCGGCGGCGGGCTGGTGGCTGACGGTCGATGCCCTGCAAGGGGGCGGCGTCACGGTGGAGGGTCTCACTCCGCAGAGCCGCCAGAGCGACCGGGCCATTGTGACGTATCTGAAAAACCTGCCGGAAACGGTGGATGTATCCCAGACGCCGGATCTGCTGCCCACCCTGGCGCTGCTGGCGGCCATGACGCCCCGAACCACCCGCTTCACCGGCGGCGCGTTCCTGCGCCGCAAGGAGAGCGACCGCATTCGGACTGTGGACACTGTGCTGTCGGCCCTAGGCGTGACGGTATCGGAGCAGCCGGACGGCCTGACCGTCACCGGCGGCAGCCCCCTGGAGGGCGGCGTGACGCTGGATGCCTTCGGCGACCACCGCATCGCCATGCTGTGCGCCTGTGCAGCGCTGTTCTGCCGGGAGCCCATAGAGCTGCGGGGTGGGGAATGTGTATCGAAATCCTATGAGGATTTCTGGCGTGATTACACCAGATTGGGCGGAAAAATGATAGAATTGGATTAAAAGTGGAGGAAAGTAATGCTGGACTATACGCTGTTCGGGGAATCTCACGGCCCGGTGGTGGGAGTGCTGCTGCGGCATGTTCCGGCGGGCATCCCGGTGGACGCCCTGCAAATGGAACAGGCGCTGCTGCGCCGCCGCAGCACCGGTGGGTTGTCCACCGCCCGCCGGGAGACGGATCAGGTGCAGATCCTCTCCGGCGTTTTTCAGGGGCATACCACCGGCATGCCCCTGGTGATGGTGCTTCCCAACAGTGATGTACATTCACAGGATTATGACGCCCTGCGGACGGTGGCCCGGCCCGGACATGCCGATTATACCGCCCGTGTAAAGGCGAAAGGCTTTGCGGACTACCGGGGCGGCGGACACTTCTCCGGCCGCCTGACCGCCCCATTGGTGGCGGCGGGCAGCATCGCCAGAACGGTGCTGGCCAGCCAGGGCGTGACGGTGTCGGCCCGCATCGTGGACGAGGAGGCCCTGCGCCGCCGCGCCGCCGAGGCAAAGGCGGAGGGGGACAGCGTGGGCGGCCAGATCGTCTGCACCGTCACCGGCCTGCCCGCCGGGCTGGGCGGCCCGGACTGGCCCGACGCGGTGGAGAGCGAGATCGCCCGCCATGTGTTCGCCATCCCGGCGGTGAAGGCCGTCGGCTTCGGGGCGGGGGAGGAATTTGCCGCTCTGCGGGGCAGCCAGGCCAACGACCCCCTGCGTACCGACGGGACGCGGGTCTGGACGGAGACCAACCACAATGGCGGCATCAATGGCGGTATCACGAACGGTATGCCGGTGGTGTTCACCGTCACCTTCAAGCCCACGCCTACCATCGAAAAACCGCAGAATACCGTGGATCTGGAGCGGATGGTGAATGTGAGGCTGTCCGCCGCAGGGAGACACGATAGCTGCATCGTGCTGCGGGCGGCCCCCATTGTGGAGGCGGCTGCCGCGCTGGCCATCTGCCAGCTCTGGGAGACGGAGCCGGAGGATGACCTGGCGGAATATCGGGAGAAAATAGACGAGATCGACGAGGAGATCGTCGCGCTGCTGGCAAAAAGACTGCAATTAGGGTGCAGAATTGGTACATTAAAGGCCGAAAAAGGGCAAAAAATCCGCGATAAAAACCGGGAGGCGGAGGTGCTGCGCACCCGCGGCGACATGGCCCCGGAGTTCCGCCCCGCCATAGAGGCCATCTTTGAGACCATCATGGCCCAGACACGCGAGGTGGAAAAATGACCCGCCATCTGATCCTGATCGGCCTGCCCGGCAGCGGCAAGACCACCGTGGGACGCCTTGCGGCGGAGCGGCTGGGCCTGCCCTTTGCCGACTGTGACACCCTGATCCAGCGGGAGACCGGCATGACCATCCCGGCCATCTTTGCGGAGCGGGGAGAGCCGTATTTCCGGGCGGTGGAGAGCCGGATCCTGGCGGCGCTGTGCGGCGGCCCGGCGCAGGTCATCGCCACAGGCGGCGGCGCCGTAGTGGCGGAGGAAAATAGAAGATTACTGAAAAAGCAGCAGACGGTGGTGTTTCTGGACCGAAAGATCGGGGATATCGCCCGATGCGTAGGAAACCGGGAGCGGCCGCTGCTGCGGCAATACACGCTGGAGGAGCTGGCACGGCAGCGGCGGGCGTGGTATCTGGACTGCGCCGGAGCCGTTGTTTCTGACGGCACGGCGGAGGAGCTGGCGGCGGAGATCGCCGGGATATGGAGGAAGGCATGAAATTTCTGATTCTCAACGGCCCCAATCTGAACCTGCTGGGGAAGCGGGAGCCGGACATCTACGGACGGGGCACCTATGCCGAATTGTGCCGGGAGATCGCGGAATACGCCGAAAAGCGCGGCAATCAGGCGCGATTTGTGCAGTCCAATCACGAGGGCGCGCTGATCGACGTGATCCAGCAGGCGGGGGAGGACGGCACCGACGGCATCGTGCTGAATCCCGGCGCGTACACCCATTACAGCTACGCCATCCACGACGCCCTGCGGGCTATCAAAACCCCGGCGGTGGAGGTACACATCAGCGATATTGCATCCCGTGAGCCCTGGCGGCAGGTGTCGGTGACGGCGCCGGCCTGCGTGGGCGTGATCGCGGGACAGGGCTTCGCGGGCTATCTGCGGGCCATGGATCTGCTGGAGGAGAAGCACCAGGAAGCGCGCCATGTGTAAAGGAGAAAACATGTACAAGCTTTGTGTGATCGGTGACCCGGTGGCCCATAGCCTGTCGCCGTCCATCCACAACGCGCTGCTGGCCCGGCGTGGGCTGGCGGGCAGCTATACCACCGTGACCGTGAGGGCCGGGGAGCTGGAGGGCTTTCTGACACAGGCGCGGCGGGGCGATTATGACGGCTTCAACGTGACCATGCCCCACAAGCAGGCCATCCTGCCGCTGCTGGACGCGGTGGAGGGTGACGCGGCGGATATGGGCGCGGTGAACACCGTGGCGGTGCGGCAGGGCCGGGCCGTGGGCTACAACACCGACGGCGAGGGCTTTGTCAGGTCGCTGCCCTTTACAGCATCCGGAAAACGGGTGCTGGTGCTGGGCAGCGGCGGCGCGGCCTCGGCGGTGAGCCGGGCGCTGCGGCGCGCCGGTGCGGCGGTGACCATCTGCTGCCGCCATCCGGAGAAGACGGCGGGCTGGGACGTGGAGACCCGGCTGTGGCGGGAGCTGCCCGCGCTGGCGGGGGAATGTGACCTGCTGGTGAACGCCACGCCCCTGGGCATGACGGGGCAGGAACAGTTCGCGGATCTTGGCTTTCTGGACAACTGCCGGGGGTGGGTCTATGACCTGGTGTATCAGCCCCGGGAGACGGCGCTGCTGGCGGAGGCGCGGAGACGTAGCCTGCCGGTGATCGGCGGCCTTGCGCTGCTGCACGCCCAGGCGGAGCTGGCCTTTGAGCTGTTCGTGGGATGATGGAATATGACAAAAGACTGACGGTGCGGCGCACCGTCAGTCTTTTTGTTCATCGAAGGGGGTGGGAATGACGCCTTCTCTGGCCTCAAATTCCCGAATGCACTGGCGCAACAGGTAGACGATCTGCCCGTTGGCGGAGCGGCCTTCATACTGAGCGATATACTTCAGCTTATAGTGAAGGGTGGGGTCGATCTCCAGGCCCAGGTGTTTGTTGTTCTTGTTACGCATGGGACACCTCAAAATCATCTTATTTTGGGTTTATTTTAAGATGATTCTGCGATAGTATGCATGGAGTATACTTGAAACAAGTATACCAAATCTGAGAAATGAGGTGTGGTATGGCGGAATTCTGTTTGCAATGCTGGAACAGGCTGCATGGGAGAGAGGATACAAAGTGGGATGTGAGGCTGTCAAAGGAGCCGGAGCTGTGTGAGGGATGCGGCAGGCTTTGCCAGACGGTGGTTGACATAAACCGTGAACGACGGTTTTTGAAATGGCTGCGGGGCAGGCCGAATTAGTGGAATAAACATGATGTGCATGCGTCTGCATAAACAAGAAAATGACCGGCTGGTCAGCCGGTCATTTTGCGTTATCTGTCAGAAGTCGATGGTGCCGTTCAGCACCTTCAGATCATAGGGTTCGTACACCACCTTGCGGTAGGCATCCACGTCCATCTTTACGCCGGTCCAGTCGCTGTGGATCTCGCCGTTCTGCTTGATCAGCACATCGTACAGGATGTCGTAGGTGACGCCGTCCTCGCCCATCTCCACGATGGTGGAATAGGGCAGGGTCTTGTGGTACGTCAGGTGCAGGCCCTTATATTCAAAGTGGAAGCCGTTGCGCATGCGGCAGCCGTCCAGCCCCTTATAGGTGAACAGGCGGCGCAGATCGTGAAGGATCTGGTCATGCTCCTCGTCATACAGGTTCTCCGGCGTGGTCTCGGTATAGTCGTACCGGAACTGGACGGGGATGCCGTAGGGCAGGAAACGCTCTACATAGGCGGGCAGCTTGTCGGCGGGATAGCGCTTGTACAGCACGCAGTTGATGCGGGTGCGGCAGGCGATGCGGCCCAGCACCTCGTCAGGACTCTCCTCCACATACTTCTGCAGATGGCGGGAGATGTTCATGCAGGTGATCTTGTCCTTATTGCGCTCCGTAAAGGCCACCATTTCGTCCAGCGTGGTATGCTCCTGCACCGGGAAGGTGGTGTTGATATACACCTTGTGGGTGGTGGGGATGGCGTCCAGCATCTTCTGCAGCGCGTCCAGATCCGCCAGCGGCTCACCGCCGGTGAACACGAAGTCGCACCGGGGCGTGATGGCGTCCAGCGTGTGGATGGAGTCGATGATCTTGTCCAGAGAGAAGCCGGTACAGTCGGCGTATTCCTGCTTATTGATACAGAAGGGGCAGTGATTCTGACAGTCATAGGGGACGAACACCGTGACTGTGGCGCCGCCTTCACGGGTCTTATAAGGATGTGTCATGTATGTGCAAAACCTTTCCGTGTGAATATTCTTCAATATTTTATACCGCAGCGACAAGAAATGCAAGGAAAAAAGCAAAAAATCGGTTGTTTAGTTATTAACAAAGGCGGCTGCCCGTTTTTTGGCGGCTTTTTATTGACAGGTTTTCCATTATGCGGTAAATTGTTCGTAAAAGTAAGCGAAAGGAGCGGATAGACGTGAAGATCCGAAACGAATTGCTCTCGCAGGTGCGCAGCTACGCCGGCCATACGCCCCACGCGGCGGCGGACACCCTGGACTGTTCCCTGGGCGTCAACCCCTACGGCTTCCCGGCGGTGGTAAAGGAGGCCTTTGCCGCCTTTGACCCGGAGCGGTTCTATCACTATCCCCACTCCGACGCACCCCAGCGGGCCATTGTGGACTACTGGGCGGACTACGCCTTTATCGAGCCGGAGAACATCGTCCTCACCGACGGCAGCGTGTCGGCCCTGTACCTGCTGTGCAACATTCTGGCCAAGAAGGGTGCGGAGGTGGTGGGTTTCCTGCCAACCTTCACCGACATGGTGGAGTATTCCCGCATGATGGCCATGCGATACGTGGGCATCCCCGCACGGCGGGAGGAAAACTGGCGCATGGAGGTGTCCGACCTGGTGGACGCCATCAGCGGCGACACCAGTCTGGTGTATATCGACCGGCCCAACAATCCCACTGGCCAGACGCTGTCCCTGGCGGACATCAGCCGGGTGCTGGACAAGTGCGAGGAGCTGGGCGTCTACGCCATCGTGGACGAGGCCTACGGTGATTTTCTGCCCCGAGAGGAGTCGGCGGTGACGCTGGGGCCGAAATACAAGAACATCATCATCGTCCGTACCTTCTCCAAGGGCTTCGGCCTGGCGGGACTGCGGGCGGGGTACATCATCACCTGTCAGGAGCTGATCCGCTATATCAGCAAGGTGTCCAACCCCTATATGATGAGTGAGCTCTCCCGTGAGCTGGCGGCCACCGCCTTGACCGACCGCACCTATGCCGACAGCCACGGCCCGGATTTCGCCGCCATGAAGCGTGCACTGCGGAACGTTTGCGGCAAGAACCTCACCATGGCCGAGACCGATGACCGGGTGCCCATCTGCCTTTTGCAGCATAAGAATCCCCGCGCCGATTTGCAGGAGCTGCTGATGGCGGAGGGTGTGCTGACCTGCTCCGGCGGCGAGTTTGAGCCGCTGGATCGTGCCAGCGTCCGTCTGCGGGTGCCCCGCGCCCAGGAGATGGACAAGCTGCTCCGCGCGGTGGAGAAGGTCAATAACGGATAATAGCATCCCCGGCGATCCGCGATCGCCGGGGGTAAATGATACTGCGGCGAGAGCAAGCGTCCCCTCGGGGAATGGATGGATTTCAGCAGATACGAGGAATAGCAAAGTTAGCGGCAGGCTCACTGTTTAAGCCTGCCGTTAACTTTTGTCGGCTGCTGTTAGAGTTTCATATTTTTTTGCTTAGACGGTGAATACCGTATCCGAACCTATTAGCGGCTAAATTTGCAGAGGACTAAAACTGTGCGCAGAAGGTTTGATGATTACTGTTTTCCGCATTTGCTGCATATTTTTCCCTTGCATCCGATTCAAAAGTCTGGTAAAATGAGCAGGCATTCAGGTATGGTTCAGTTGATAGAATGTGTGGTTTGGGAGTGCCGTGGCGGTATCCGGGATAGGGTGAGGCGAAACGCCGCAAATCCTTGTGACGTCTGTGTTTGCGGGATTTCTCCCGGTTGCTGAAAGCGGCATAAAAGCGGCTTTGACCACAGGAATGACCACAGACAGAAAAATCTTTATTTTTACCCTTCGCCGTGGTATCATGGCAGAAAATGAATATCCGGGTGTAGTTCAGCTGATAGAACGCGTGGTTTGGGACCACGAGGCCGAGAGTTTGAGCCTCTCCACTCGGACCAAAATCCCTCTGAAATCATTGATTTCAGAGGGATTTTTCTTATTCTTTGTCTATTGCGGCGCAGGGGGTGAAATCTTTTATGTATCTTGTTGCGCAAAGGAACTATACAATAATAACTTTTAATTCACTCCCCTTTTTACTCCTGTCCTGTTTACAGCATCAAGTCTCAAAATTTTATTTGGGGTTGAGAATTATATGGCTTTATGGTATCATAAAATGAATGATTATATATTGAATACTTCTTCATGCATATTCATGGGATTGTTAGGGGTGATAATATTATGCCTACACAGGTAATAGATTTATTTTGCGGAATTGGAGGTCTAACCCGTGGTCTGCTTGATGCAGGGCTTAATGTTATTGCCGGCTTTGATAATGATCCTACTTGTGAGTTTGCGTATCACGAAAACAATCATGCAGACTTTATATGTCAAAACATTCGCGAAATGACTGGTGCAGATGTTCAAGAACATTTCGCTCCCAATGCTATAAAGATTCTCGTCGGATGTGCCCCATGCCAACCATTTTCAACCATGCGCTTTAAATTAAAGAGCGCTAATTTAACAGACGAAAAGTACAATCTTCTTACAGAGTTTGGGAGAATTATTCAGGCTGTCCAGCCAAGCGTTGTTTCTATGGAAAATGTTCCCCAAATTCAAGAAACACAGATATACAATGCCTTTTATGAGTTGTTACAAAGAATGGGGTATCATGTATCGACCCAAGTGGTGTTTTGCCCTGATTACGGAATATCTCAGACACGAAGACGTTTTGTCCTACTTGCTTCATTATTTGGAGACATCACACTAATCCCCCCCACACATGCTCGGAATGATGTTACATTAGCCACAGTTATTCAAAACCTGCCAGCACTTAAAGCTGGTGATGTGGATCCTAACGATCCATTGCATAGAGCTTCAAATTTATCTGAAACTAATCTAAAGCGAATCAAGGCCTCTATTCCAGGTGGTACTTGGCGAGATTGGCCAGAAAATTTGAGATGTGCTTGTCATCAAAAAGAGAGCGGAAAGACATATAGCTCTGTTTATGGAAGGCTTAGTTGGGATCAAATTGGGCCTACAATTACAACTCAATTTTATTGCTATGGAACAGGTAGACACGGGCACCCTGAACAAGATAGAGCACTCTCTCTTCGAGAAGGTGCGTTGCTTCAGTCTTTTCCGCCTACATATAATTTCATTGACCCAGATCGAGATTTTTCGTTTCGAGATATTGCTCGGCACATAGGAAATGCGGTTCCGGTTCGTCTTGGGGAGATCATTGGAGAGTCAATCATCAATCATCTGGCGCTTTATGGTATAGATATTAACTAAGGAGTATTGGCATGGAACACAAATTTACAATGTCCTTAAGTCTTAATGTACTTAATCACCTGGGAATTAATCTGTATAGCAATGTACCTGCTGTCCTCTCTGAAATAGTTGCAAACTCATGGGATGCGGATGCCGAAAATGTTACCATAGCTATTAGTAGCGATGAGATCATCATTGAAGATAATGGTTGTGGTATGACAGTCTCTGATATAAACTCTCATTTTCTCAAGGTTGGTTACCAAAAGCGTGAAGACGAAACCGCATCTTCAAAATTTAAGCGCCGTTTTATGGGCAGAAAAGGTATAGGCAAATTGTCTATGTTTTCGATTGCAAGAGAAGTAGATGTGATTTCAAGAAAGACCGTAGGTGGTGTCATAGAATCCAATGCTCTGCGAATGAATATTGACAAAATTGCTGATTCAATAAAAAATGAAAATATAAATGCAGAACGCGATTACCATCCAGATGTTATTACTGAGGGATACACCCCTCTCGAAAAAGATGGAACAAGAATTGTTTTACGACAGTTGAAGAAAAACATATCCTCATTAACACCTGAATATGTTCGAAAAAGGGTCGCTCGTCGATTTGGGATAATTGGAGCGGAGTACAATTTTTCTGTTGCGGTAAATGGCGAAGAAGTAACCATTAACGACAGGGACTATTACCACAAATTAAGTTATATATGGTATTATGGCGCTGAGAGCCAAAAGTATGCCGACTACTCCACCAAAGCTACGCACAAGGAGCTGCGGGACAATTCAATTACAATCAGCGGGGAAACATACCAGATTACGGGCTGGATTGGAACCGTTGATGTGTCTGGTGACTTAAAAGACGGTGAAGAAAATCTCAACAAAATTGTAATTTTAGTAAGAGGAAAATTAGGACAAGAAGATATTCTTTCGGAATATTCTGAAGGCGGTCTCTATTCTAAGTATATAATCGGCGAAATCAATGCTGATTTTTTTGACGACGATAATGCAGATGACATGGCAACAAGTAGCCGTCAAGAGTACAAACGGGATGATGAGCGATTTTTGGCATTAAAACAGTTTATTAAGGATGAACTAAAATATATTCAAGGCAAATGGACAGATTTGCGAAATGAGTCTGGCGAAGAGAAAGCTCGTGAGTTGCTTCCTGCCATTGATTCTTGGTTTAAATCCCTTTCTGCGGATAACCGAAAGTATGCAAAGAAGATGTTTGGAAAGATCAATCAGATTCCTGCCGATGATAGTAAAAAAAGAGAAGTTATAAAATACAGTGTGCTTGCATTTGAAAAATTACGTTATGCCAACAAATTAAGTGCAATTGAAGACATTAATCTTGAAAGCCTTGAGTCAATCAAAGATGTTTTTTTGGGATTAGATGAGCTTGAAGCTACACTGTATTATCAAATAATCCATGAGCGAATTGAAATTATTAAAAAATTCCAACAGATCACCGATGATGATATGCGCGAAAAGGTTATACAGGAATATTTGTTTAATCACCTGTGGTTATTAGATCCTGCGTGGGAACGTGTTGATGGCACAGAGTATATGGAACGAACAGTCCTAAATGCACTCAATGCCGTTTATGATAAACTTACCCCCGAAGAAAAGAATGGCCGCTTAGATATTGGCTATAGATCAACTGCGGGAAAGCATATTGTTATAGAGCTGAAGAAAGCCAAGCGGGTAGTTAAGATTGGGGAGCTTACCAACCAAATCGTAAAGTACAGTGAAACAATGCAAAAAGTCTTAACAGAAACCAGCCACGCCAGAGAACCTTTTGAGATTATTTGTGTTTTAGGGATGCCAGTTGACAATAATGACGATCCTACACACAGAGAGCAGGTAAATACTACTTTGAAGGCATGGCATGCCAGAATCGTGTTTTATAAGGAACTTATTGAAAATGCATATAAAGCATACAATGACTATATCACAGCAAACCGGCAATCGCAAAATCTCATAGACCTTATGCATCAGCTTGAAATAGAAACAGCGGAGGATTAATCCTCCGCTGTTTATTTTAGTTTGAAACATCTGTACCGTCGTTTGCTTCCGTCGATATCTGCTATGATGTATCCTTTTGTAAAGAAAGGTGAGCGATCCAAGTTGTCTAAAATATATTTGATCGTTTTTTGCGGGTGTTGGATTTTAACACCACTCAATTCGGCGCATTCTTCAATAAGCTCTAAATCGCCATACCACACAGTATTTCGCCCATTTTTGAGCATTATTTCTTTCATAGTCAGCGCAATTTGATATTTCATTATTTTATACTCCAAACATTTTCTAAAGCCATACGTTGATTCTATGTTTGTTTGGAGTTTTTATGACTTCCCACCGCATTTATTTTCTTTTGAAATCTGAAACGCATAAAGCTTTTCATAAATAATAAATTTTCGATTCTCATAGATGCGCTCTTTGCTCATTTTCAAATATGCTCTCTATTTGCGGTTCACGTATGCACTTCTTTCCCTTCCGCGGATCTCCCTCGCCCTCGCCCAGATCCTTCAACCGCTGTGCTTCCGCAATCTCTGCCTTCATCTCCACGATCAGTACCTTCAGCTTCTCCTCGCACTCCTCGCGGGTGTGGGCATAGACATTGCGGGCGTGTTTTTTACCGTCGGGCCACTTTGGGGAATAGCGTCCTTCAAAGAGATGGTCGTTGATCTCGGTGACGCAGCCGGTGCCGGAACGGCGCTTGCGGCCTACATAGGGCTTGAAATCGGTCATACTCGGCTTTTCCGCCTGGGCCGGGGCAGTTTCCTGCCCCAGCTCTGAAGCGTCTTCCTGCGGCGCTACTTTTCCGATGCCGCGGTCGATGTTGACGGCAGCCGTTAGCCGCATGTCGTCGGTGATGTGGGTGTAGATGTCCAGCGTCGTTGCCGCCGACACATGGCCCAGCATAGCGGAGAGTGTTTTCACATCCATGCCATTCTCCAGCGCCAGCGTGGCGAAGGTGTGGCGCAGGTCGTGGAAGCGCACATGCTTGCACCCTGCGTGTTCCAGGATGAGCTGCAATCTGCGCCGCACCACGCCGGGTGTAATGGGACAATCCTCCTTCACCGGTGACGGGAACATCCAGCGGGAGTCCACCGTCTTTTTGTACTCCCGCAGCACTGCCACTACCGCAGGCGGCAGAACGATCTTTCGGATGGAGTTCTTCGTCTTGGGGGTGCTGATCTGAAGCTGGCCCCGCACATCGTAGACCTGTTTGTTCACATTCAGCACGCCGGTTTTGAAGTTCAGGTCGTCCCATTGCAGTGCCATCAGCTCACCCCGGCGCAGGCCGGTGGCTAAGTCCAGAAGGAAGACTTCGTAGTAGCCCTCGAACTTCGCCTGAATGAGGAACCTTTGCAGTTCCTCCCGCGTCAGCACCTGCATCTCCCGCGCCTTCTTGGGCGGCAGCTTGCAGCCGATGGCCGGGTTCACACGGATCAGCCCATCCTGCACCGCCTTCTCCAATGCGGAGCGGCAGGTGGCGTGACACATACGCACCATCCGGTCGGACAGCCCTTCGCCGTACTTGTCGGTGAACCGCTTCCGGCCGCTTTTCTTGAGCCGACCGTAGAACTGCTGCAGGTCGTTCTGCGTCAGCTTATTCAGCGGGATGTCCCCAATCTCCGGAATGATATGCAGGCGGATGCGGCTCTCGTAGGTCTCCTGCGTAGTTGGGCGGATCTTAGTCTTGGAGTGATTCTCATACCAGTATGTCAGCCAATCCCCGAAGGGCATCTCGGGACGAACCTTCTCCTGCTTCAGTCCGCCGCAATCCTCCTTGAGCTTTTGGAGCTTCTCAACGCACTCCTTCTTCGTTTTGGCAAGGACATTTTTCGTCTTGGGATAGCCGTTATCGTCGTAGCCAATAACAATGCGGCCTTCCCACCGTCCGTCCTTACGCTGTCTTACCGTTCCGTCGCCGGCTTTTCGCTTTCTTGCCACGGTTTCAACTCCTTTCCGAAGATGTCTTCCATGAAGCCGCCCACGATACCGCAGGCCTGCTTCTGCATATCCGAGGTGACATGGGTGTAGGTATCCAGCGTGAAGGAGGCGTTGGTGTGGCCCAGGATACCGGACAGCGTTTTGGCATCCACGCCGCTGGTAAGGGCATGGGTGGCGAAGGTGTGACGCAGATCGTGGAAGCGGATACTGGGCAGCCCCGCCCGCCGGAGCAGCGTTTTCATGTGGAGGTAGGCCGAGCCGGGGTTGACAGGATCCTCCGGCTTCACCGGGTCGGGGAATATCCATTGACTGATGGTATCCGCCTTGCGCCGCCGCAGGATGTCCGCCACCGTCTTCGGCAGAATGATGGTACGCATGCCCTGATTGGTCTTCGTCTCACCGACGGTGTACTCGCCCTTCCGCTGGCTGTGGAGGGTTCGGCACACCTTTAGTGTGCCGGTGTCCCCGTCGAAGTCGCTCCACTGCAGACCGCAGATCTCGCCGCGGCGCAGGCCGGTCATCAGCTCCGTCTGGAAGAAGTCCCGCCACACCTCATCCTGCTCCACCACCGCGAGAAAGGCGTCCAGCTCCTCGCCGGTCAGAATGCGTTTGGGCTTGTAGTTGGGTTTGGGCGCCGTTGTGCCCTCGGTGGGGTTCCTGGGGATGACATGCGCCTGCACAGCGTCTTTTAGCGCGGCGTGGAGTGTAGAGTGGATGTGGCGGACCATGGAGTCCGAGAGCTGATGATTCATCTCGGGATGCTCGTGGATGCGCCCCTCTGTTTTCAGGCGGCGGTACATCCGCTGGATGTCCTGCTGGGAAATGAGGGAGATCTGCTTGTCGCCCAGCTGCGGTTTGATGTAGTACTCGATGTAGCGGCGGTAGCCCTCGAGGGTACCGGGGCGCACCGTACCCGCCTTGTACTCCGTGAGCCAGCGGTCCAGCCACTGGCCCAGCGTCATCCGGCTGTCCTCGGTCAGCTCCACATCCCGGTAGCACTCGATGTTCTGGTGGAGCTTGTCCAGCAGAGCCTTTTGGGTCTTGGCATACACATGGCGGAACAGCGGCTCGCCGTTTTCTTTGTGGCCGATAACGATGCGGCCCTCCCAGCGTCCGTCCTCTCGCTTGCGCACCATGCCGTCACCGGCCGGTCTTCGTTTTGCCATGTATTTCACTTCCTTTGATTGAGATTTCTTTTTTGCAACACAAACAACTACCACACTTTTGCGGAAATAGCTATCAGAACTTTGAAATGGTTTGCCATTACATCCGCATAGAAAACCCGTGGTACTGCTCGTACTCTTCATCTTCGTCATCTACGGCGTATTCCACTGTGCGGTCGATCTTGCCGCCACGTTCCAGAATGCGCCGGATCTCCTGCTTGCTGTGATGCAGCGTTTCCAGATGGAAACGGTCATTGTCGCCGGTGTTCAGCGCATCTAAAATAGAAATCAAACCGCAGACGGCATCGTCCACCGTAGGCAGGAGTTCACCGTACTCGGTGGCATTGATGCGGCTTTCCAGATACTCACAGCCGCCCATATCGAAGTAGGCTTCCATGCTGCTGCGCAGAAGCGTCTGGTCGAAGAGTTTATTGTCTCTGCATCGGACATTCTCCGGTGTGGTGTAGGTGATGTATTTTTGATTCGGCTCCCATCGCACCTTGTAGCCGTACTCCGCCATGAATGCGATGAACTCCTCACGGGTAGCACAGTTCTCCATAGCTTCCTTAATGGTACGGCACAGCCGTTTCTTCCAAGCAGGAATACGGAATGGATCTGCCTTGCTCTCGGTGAAGGACAAGCCATACTCCCGGCAGAGCTGGTTGCTGTATTCCTTGGCCTGCTGCATCTCCCGGGCGCTCTGATGAAACTTCTGGCCGTTTTCAAAGTTTACCGAATTCATGATGATGTGATTGTGGATGTGCGCCGTATTCATATGCGTGACCACCACACACTGGTAGCCCTTGAAGTATTCCGCAAACTTCAACCCGATCTCATGCGCTGTATCAAAATCCAGCGGATCGTCCGGGGCGAAGGCTTGGACGATGTGATAATAGCTACGGCCATCTGTTTTGCGGAACTGTTTCTTTACCGCTTCGAATTCATCCTGAGCTGTTTGAGCCATGCAGTTGACACCAGATATGAGACGCTCCACCGTTTTCTCACGGTTTGTAACATAGTCCAGGATACCGCTCAGACTGCGTGAGACAGCAATGAATTTAATGTTTGCCATGCGTTCCGGTACACCTCCGTAAAGGGTTCATAGTTCACCTGCGTGATACGCCCCTGCCGAGCCATGACCGTGAGCTGGTTCAGGTTATTTCCCTGATAGCGCAGCTCCCGCAGGAGCTCATCCATACCTTCAATGACCGTGACCTCACGATCCATAGCCGCCCGGCGCACAAACTCGCTCTCGGTCATATGAGCTGCATCCGCCTTGCGGCGGATGCAGTCCTTTTCCCACCCGGCAACGCGGGCGCGGATAAATTGATTCTTAGCCATGGTGCTCGTTACCTCTGCTTGCCAGCATAGTCATCGTCTCGATCTGCTTAGCCAGAGTCTCATCCCGCGCATGCACATAATAGAACTCCAGCATCTTTTCGACTGCAAAGCACTGCTGCCACTCCGCACAGCCAGATAGTGCGGCTTTGCCCTTGCCAGTGAAAAAGTGATTCAACTCTTCACAGGAGACATCCACGCCGAGTTGATAGAGCATGGCTTCCCGCACATCGCCGAGCAGTTCTTCCTTATCGTACTTGTCCATCATAATTTCATAGGGATTATAAGTGTTCTTCGTCATAAGCTTTATCTCCTTTAAATTCATTTTTCTTTGTGTTGATAGGGGTGCGGGCTTAGCCCGCCTGCCGAAAGGGTCGGAACGGGGCAATCGCCCCGTTCCGTACCACGAAGGCGAAACTTGTCATTCTCGGAGCGAGAATTTTCGGCGCTGACGCGCACTTCAGCCGCTCTGCGGCGCTTTGCGGAAAAGGCAGTCATCCCGCTTGGTCAAGCATCCATGGCGCATCACCTCCTTCCGTGCAGAACACGCTGCGGTAGGTACTGACATCCGGCACCATGCCACGCTCCAGCATGATCTCATGTTGCAGTAAGCGCACGCACATTTCCTCATAGACGCTCCGCATCTCGTCGCGGCATCGGCGGGCGAAAACCTTCTGCTCCTCGGTCAGATCGCCGCGATGTTCATCGCAGAGAAACAGGCGAAGTCCGTCTTCATCAATGAGGTCGGCATGATCCTTGTTCCACGCCCACCGGATGTAGCGTACTGTGTCGTGCGTGCGCTGGAGAACCATCATCGGGTCATGGTCTACAATAAAGTTTGCAAGCTGCTGCATCATGCGCTTTCCTCCTTTTTGTTCTGCCGATTCAATTCGGCCAGCCGTTTCTCTGCCTTTGCCCGCTCTATGTCACGCTCCGCCCGCAGGAACTGCCGCTGATAGTTCAGCTCCAGTGCTTCCTGAATGGGGCGGATGGTGTAGATGAGACTTCCGTTGCGCACGCGGCCGTCCTTTGTGGTGATGGTACTGGGCTCGGTGTGAATAAGCCCCTTCTCCTCCAGACCGGCCACATACTTCCGCACGGTGTTTTCGCTCAGCCGCACCGCCCGACCGATGGTGCGGTAGCTTGGGTGGCACTGGTAGGTCCTGCGATCCTCGCAGCGCAGAAGGTAATTGTAGACGGCGATTTCATGCGAGCTGAGACCGAGGTTGAACACCTCGTTTGGCACGAGGTAGTAATACTTGTTCGGATCTCGCTTAGGCCAACGCCGGAACATCAGGCATCACCTCCTGTCTGCGCATCTACCCACCGGCGGAACTCTTCTTTGGGTACCACGATGCGGCTGCCTATCCGCAGCGCGGGGAAGCCCGTCTCGTGCATGAGCTCATAGGCGCTGGAGATGGACACGCCCAGCACCTGCGCCACCGTGTTCGCATTGAGGAACAGCGGCAGCTGGTCGTAGTTGGTGAATGTGGATTCTTGCATTGGATTCCTCCTTTATAATTTTTTGTTGAGAGCTGCAAGCAAAAAGCTCCCGCCGAAAAAGTGGGAGCAGTATCCATATTGCAAATTTAGAACCTCATGATAGAATAGAAGCATCAGGAGGTGAGCCAATGCCGTTGGTGAAATACAGGATCTACGAACTGTCCGCCAGAGCCGTGATCAGCTACGGAAGGCAGCAGGAGTGTGCATACGCCTTCCAGCTCAGCGCCGCCGAGACAGAAAAATGCAAATCACTTTCCGCGCCCCATGAGCAGGACGATAACGCACTGTTCTATCAGACTATGTGCGTGCTGCACGGCGATGCCTTCACCGGAAGGCCCGGTGAACAGCTGGTGACTGACCTCTCGGACATCATTTTCTATATGGACTTCTCCGGCATATTCGACCGGAGCGGTGCCAGAAAGAAATACCGGATCCGGCAGGAAAAAGCGAAGGCCCTGTTCCGTCCCGAGGGCGTGAGCCTTGATTTTGGCTCCGGCCCGCATCGCTATCTTGCCTTTGAGCGTTCGGGCAGCATGAGCCGGCAGGCGCGGCTGTCCTTCATTCGGGAAGATTTTTATGACGCCGTGCGCCGCCGCATCATGATGGATATGACCATCGGTGACTGCCAGCTCAGCAAGCTCTATGCCTACAACGGCCTGATGCTGTCCAGCGGTATCCGCATTGACGGCATCGGCATTGACCGGCCCCACCGGGTGGTGGTCATCGACAATCCTACGCGCACAGAGCGGAATGTCAGCGTCATCACCGTAGAGGACGACGGAACGCAGAGCAGTACCCGCAAATATCACCGGGTGGAGAAAAAAGAGGACATCGAAATCACCTGCTTCGACGGCGAGGGGCTGATCTCAAAAGAATATGCCCGCGTCGTGGACGAGAAGCTGTGCGGGAAGAAAGTCCACACCTCATTCCAGATCCGTATGCCCTATGTCAAGGGTATGCTGCACGAGGTGGACTTCAAAGACTTCCTGACCCTCTGCGGGACGGACACCATCACCGATCTGTGGGGCATGGAGCATTCCGTCCGGGATGTGGACGTCATCCTCACCAAGAGCATGTTCAAGGGATACGGCTGGCTCACTGCCAGTGGCATGAGCTGGGAGGACTATTGGGCGGTGTTCCGTAAGTACCGCCACGCACTGTACATCACGAATGTCAGCAAGGAGAAGCCGGAGAAAACGACGGAACTGAACTATCAGTTTTTGAACACGGTATCCCTCAAGGCGGACGAGTTCCGCCCTGCCGATCTGACGGACGGCTGGGACCACAGCCCGGAGACAGACGAGCGAAATTGGCTCACCAAGCAGACGGAACTGGCGTATTACAATTTCTGCGCCGATGAATCGTTTCGGCAGAATTACTTCCTGGAGAAGTTTGAGCGGGTCAGCTGGTGGGAACGACACCAGGGCAAGGACCAGATCCTTGCCGCCGTGCTGAAAAAGAATCCGAGCTTCATCAACGAACCGGTCTATGCCAAGCGGTTGGAGGATGAAGCGGACAAGATCGTGGAGCGGTACGCTGTCGGCCGCCTGATCGTGGCGGGAGACAACCGGTACCTCTCCGGTGACCTTCTGGACTTTCTGGCGTTTCTGCTCCCGACTGTTCCGCCGCGCAAACGCAGGCAGCGGGTGTTTTACAGCGTCATCATGACCGACCACTTCCCGGAGAGTTCCTTCTATGCACCTCAGGCGGCCTATGCCCATGACGACGCCTGCACGCTGCTACGCAATCCGCACATTGCCCGCAACGAGGAGCTACAGCTTTCCTTCTACGACGCGAAGGAAGAGAGAAAGCAGATGCGGCATTACTATTTCGGGCACCTGACGGATGTGGTGATGGTGGATTCCAATATGCTGGCTGCGGAGCGGCTGGGCGGCGCTGACTACGACGGCGATATGATCAAGACCATATCTGATCCAATCCTGAATGCCTGCGTCCGCCGCAACTACAACCTCTACCGCTACGAGAAACACAAATCCCTCACCAACACAGAGAACATTCCTCTGCTGATGATCCCTACGGCCCAGCCCCAGATCCGCAATGCCGACGACTGGGAGGCTCGCTTTGAAACCGTCCGCAGCACCTTCTCCTCCCGCGTCGGCCAGATCTGTAACGCCGCACTGGACCGCAGCATCATTGCCTACAACGAAAACTCCGACGCCGAGGAGCGGGAGCGCTGCCGGGAGGAGACGGAGACATTGGCCATTCTCACCGGGCTGGAGATCGACTCGGCCAAGAGCGGCATCCGCCCTGATCTGGATGAGTATCTGACCCATAAGACCGTCAAGCGCAGCGACTTCCTCAAATATAAAACGCTGGTAGAGGAGATGGAGACCCGGCGTGCCTGGTACGAGCCTACCCATGCGGTCAAGGTGAAGTCGTTTTTCAAGAAGGTGGATTGGAGCAAGGTGGACTCCAATGTGGAGCGTTTGCCGTATCTGGCGCAGCAGTTGAAAAAGAACACACCGCGTATCAAGGCAAGGCCCGCCAAGGACGAGGAGCTGTTTTCCTTCGCCCGGCAGTCGGACTGGAGGGAGCAGCTGAACTCTGATAAGCTGGCGGCGGTGGAGGCGCTGCTGCGGGATTACGATGCCTGTCTCTCCCGCATCCGGGCCTGCCGCGTTCCGTTGAAGGAGAAAAAGCGGAAGAGCGATGTGGAGCGCATTCTGTATGCCAGAGGGCAGGAGGATACATACGATCCTGACGAGTTGTACGCCCTGTTCGGCAGCCTGCCGCCGGAAAAGGTGTCCGCTCTGCGGCAAGCCATGCAGAAGCAGGCATGGCACCTCATGGACGAGGATGCACGGGAGCGCTTCCTGCGGGAATGGCTGCCGGAGCCGGAGTTTGGGGATGTTTACGACCTGCTGACCGATTTCCGCTTCGGCGGCTACCGTATCCTCGGAGACATTTTCTGTGATATGGAGGATGAGAACACCGGCAGGGAGAAAAAGCAGCTGTTCCGCGAAAGTGACTCGAAAGCCTTCACCGCCATGATGAGCGCCTTCGCGGACAAATCCGCCTCCCGGAGCTACCGTGATGCGGTGACGGCCAAGTGCCGGGAGCTGCTGACCGCGATTGTAAGACCGGCTCTGGCCGTGCGCTATGTGGTGGCCCTCGGCAGACGCGACCTGCTGTGGGAGCTGCTGCCGGAGTATATCGAGAAAAATGTTCTGGAGGTGCGGGATGATTAACGAATGGGTAGAATTCTGCGCATATACCGGAACGGTTTCCTATACCGCCAGTAAGAAGAGCGATACGACATGGCTGGGCCGTTTCACCTTTGCCACGATCCTGGAGTTTGAGGGAATGGCTCGGATTTTGACCATCCTGGCCCGCGGATATCTGTTCCACAGCAAGGACGGAGCAGTCATTTTGGGTGATCCGCATAATCGGATCGACTACGCCCGCCGCGCGCTCTGCGCCTGGTGCAGTGTTCCGGAGGACGGGAAGCGCGTGCCGGACAAGGAATGGCAGTTCCGGACGGATTTTTCGGAGTTGCACACGGAGTTCCCAGAGTTGGTGGATGAGGACGGGACCGGCTGGTTTCTCCGCCATGTCCTCTGCGTCGCGGACTTCATGCTGACACACCCGGAAAAGGTGCGCAGCACCTCGCTCAAGTATGCGGAGGTCATTCAATCAAAGTTCGCCGCCGCATGGCGAAGCAAGGTGATGCAGTATCAGATCCCGATTTTCGCGCCCCAAACCAAGGGTGCCTGGACGCTGCGTTTTGATGATGTCCTTGCCGATGCGCTGGAGCTTGGCCCGCTGCGCAGAGAAGAACTGGAGCTGCCGCACAAGCTGACAGAGAAAGTGAAAGCGGCACTTCCGAAGGAAATTCCAGCCGAAGTTGTCTGTACGCTGATCTGTTATTATCTCGCCAACCGGCAGGATGATAGCGAATGGGTGGTTCTGCCGGTGGCAAACTTTGATGCCTACTTCGGGGACACCAGCTTCAGCAAGAAGTTTCTGCCCAAGATTCCGCTGGAAATCATGGAGCGAAGCAGTGCCTTCGGCATCAGCCGGTATCGGATCACGGAAGAATATCTGTCATAAATACGGACAGCGGGACAAGCCTTTATGGCCTGTCCCGCTGTTTTTCTGTCTGGATTTTGAAAGTGTTTTCCTTGTTTATGGCGGTGCAGCCGCTGAGCTATTGCCTAAGGTTTAGTCATCGCCATCGGATCATGATAAGATTAGGTTCTCACCTCTCATAAATATTTCGCACGGAGATAGTCTGCCTGCTCCTGCGTGATGGCATTGCTCCACTGATTGGAGTTGATCGCACTATACAATTCTCCCCACAGGCAGTCCATATAAGACACTTTGTCTTTTTCGCCCTGAATGTACTCACGAAGCGCTTTATCCAAACTGGCGGGCAGATCCTTTTCCAGATAGGTTCGGTCAGCCGGCTTGCCGCCATTCATTTGTGGTTTCTCCGCAGTCAGCGTAATGAGCTGCTCCATCGGGATACCCAGTGTGGAGGACAGCTTCATCAATGTTCTGGCACTGCATCGGGAGAGCGTTGTCTTGCCAGAACAAATGTCCGCCAGCGTTGCCCAAGGCACACCGCTTTTCTTGGAGAGCTGGTAGCGGGAGAGGTTCTTTTCCCGAAGTATCTGTTGGATTGTCATATACATCACCGCTCTTATTATATCGGTGCACCGATAATCAGTCAAGCAAAAACCTCCCAAATCCCTGACCAACCTGTTTGTTTGCATTTGCCCTCCTCAAAACTGTTGACCATTACGATACAGACAGCGGGACAAGCCTCTACGGCCTGTCCCGCTGTATTTCTGCCTGGATTTTGAAAGTATTTTCCTTGTCTATAGCGGTGCAGCCTTTGAGCTGTCACCAAATCAGAATATGTTATTAGACTTAGTACCGAAGCATGTCGCAATCATAGATAAGTATTGATTCTGGTTTTTTAGCACTACAACGTGAACATAGGGAATCTGTTGTTTCCTGACTTAGCATCGGCAAAGGCTTTTTATGCGGGTAGTGGCACGACTTGGTGGCATAATTTCAGAACTGTTAGGCAGAAATTGCACTTAGTAACCTGTATCTATTAAGAATCCAAACTACCGATAGCGTTAAGCGCACCCGCCAAATCCTTTTGGGCTCGGCGGATTTTCCCGCGGTAATTCAGGATTGACATGAGTATTTCTTTGCAATCATCATCACTTAATATGGCAGCAATTTCGAGCTTGATACGAGCACGCGAAGTACCGACATAGAATATCAGAGCATTCCCTTGTTCAAAAGTAGTCTTATCAACATCAAGAAGAATCACGACATCGGCTTCAAGCCCTTTGAACTTTCGACATGTAGTAAACAAATATTTGTTGCGATACTTTCCGTTATTTACGGAATCGCTCAAGATACTCGTTGCTTCTGTTTTACATGTCAAAAGGACAATATCCCGATACCCGTCAGCTGCGAGATCATCAATTATTGAATCAATCCGTTCTCTTTCGTTCTGGGCTGAATCACAAAAGTGAATTTTGGCCGGAGTGCCTTTAACTGCCCCCTCAAACACTTTTGGTTTGCGCTCAGTAATCGGGCGCAAAGAAGTTACGGCAATATTTTCGGTGTTCCTGCAATTCCGATACAGCGTCAGTCGGCAATCCAAGTCACCTATAAATTTAGGCATCTCTCTTGCCTGAATCAATTGTAACCGATCATAAAAGACATAGAATGTTCCCCCCTGATCCGCGTCAACAATTATATCATGGATAAGTTGAATAATATCGGTTTCTTCTATTGCTTCGCTTCCAAAATCCTGCCCCTCATCAATAATAACATGTTTATACGGAAAGGAATCCGATATATAGTAATCTTCAAGTTTCGCTTTAAGTTCGTTATAGTTTGGCTTTACTGTATTGCAGATTTTGCAGGCGAATCCGGCAATAGTGTAGTAACTAACGAGATCTCTTGCGTAGTTTTCTTCTAAGTAATCTTTTAATTGAGCATTAAAGCATAGGAACAGCACCCGTTCCCCGGCAGCAGCGTGTCTGCGGGCTTTTTCAACCGCAATCATCGTTTTACCTGTTCCGGCAGCTCCGTTAATCGCAGCTGTCAGCTGTTCATCAAGAAAATCCAAAATCCCTGCTTGCTCATCCAAAAGACGATGAAATACAATTTTCTTCAAATCCGCTTCAAAAGATGCAGATGGAAACACATTGAATTGTGGGCAGAAAATTTCTCGAACCAAGCGTTTACATTCGATCTCGCTCAGCTTTGTTTCAACACGGCTCGGCAGTTGCAGGGTGTAAATTCTGTCAATAAACTCTTTAGGATCATCCAGCGCTTCTTTGGTCAATACAAGAGCTTTATCGCCCTCCGATGGCAAAGTCATACTTCTCAGGCGATCATTACTCACAGACGGAAACCACACGGCATGAAGAAACTTACATTTCTCCAAAATAAATGCCATGTTGCTGTCAGATATGTATCTCATCAGTTTGTATTTGTTTGCGCTTGCCTGATTAAACGGTCCGCCGTTATGCATCGGAATGCCGCTGCCATAAAGCCAGCAGCCATTTTCATACCTCACTTGACCTGCTTTGGCTTCTAAGCATATTACCCCCTTGGTACGATTAAGAATAACAAAATCAGTTTCGCTTTCGCGGAAAATGCCGTCTCTCGTATCTGTGATCCGGAAAGAGTGAAATACATAATAATCTTCCGGAAGAAGCGCTAATGCGTCGAATATTAGTCCTTCTTGGCTGGCCGGGTCAAAGCTCCGAGGTTTCTCGGGAATCATTATCGCCATATCATCGTCCCTTTAACATATCAAGTATTTTCCTGACAGTAACCGTATCGTCGGCGCAATAAATGCATCGGATATTACTGTTTTTTGCTGCTGCATAACAGTCCTCATTATCCGAAGTGAAGAGTGCGACTTGTGACTTTTTCCAAAAAAGGTCACATTTATACTGTTCTTCGTTTCCTCCTATTTGGAATATGCAGTCTCTATATGGCTTTTCCTTTTGTGAAAACAAATCGCTGCTGTTTTCCAACTCGGAAAGTAACACTCTTTCTTTCGTATCGATAGCCCAAGTCCTAAGGCCTTTCCATATTTCGGCATAGGCAGAGTCTCTTAAATCCGTCCCCTGATCTGTAATGATAACATGTACGCTGCTTTTCAGACTTGCATCAGTGGTGGCTGATGAAACACTATTATCCTTCCAAGATACTGCACCATATAATTGCCTGCTGTAGAACCCCATTTCACGATTCTCATAAGTGCCGACAATGGTTCCTCTGTCCAAGAAAATATTGAACTCTTCACAGCTTGTCTCTGGAATCAAGCAACACGAATAGCATGCAGACAGGTTAAGAGAATCTCGTCCCTGACCCATGCTGAGACTGCAAACAGGGTCATTGGAACAAGTCATTGCTTCTTCCGTTGCCTTTTTGAATATACCCGGGAATGTGTCAGCATAACCTTGCCGCACCAAACCTCCCATAGTGCCTTCCGAATCTCCGCTTGCTGTATAAATGAAGATTCCCGACATTTGCTTTCCTTCCGCAGCTTCGCTGCAATACAAACGCTCTTTCAATGAAGCGATACTGTACCCGCACTCGAAGCTCAGTTGTTTAATCAGAGCATGTGAAATCGTATGTAAAAGGAGAAATTTAGCAGTTATTTTTCGCGGCTTTGATTGCCCTATAAATGATTTTCGATAATTCTCATTCAGAACATCAACTCTGTGCTGAATTTCCGGGTTGTTCTTTTGCCATTCAGAAATTGCATTCTCATCAAATTCTATAAAAATGCCTTCACCACGGACCTCATAAGCAGGATACCAATTCGTATCTTGTTGCTTGACAGGAACAACGTACGCCGAAGAGTTGTCGCCTATATTAGCGTCAACAGGTTTAAGCCTTGAAAATCCAACAAGAGCCTGTACTTCCCGGACTTTGTGTATCAAAGAGATGCTTCTTATAAACGGAATTGCATAATTTGAAATCTCCGTTCCTTCGCGCAGAAAGTCACCGTAATCATCGGTTGACATTGACACTTCACCGCTGAGTGCTTCGTATTCTTCTGACCGATATTTTACACTTGTTGTAAGGTATTCATCTTCGCCAGTCGGAACAATCCATTTTCTTTCCAATATCGGCCGTACCTTTTCCTCCGCTATGCCTTTTTCTCTCGCGATATCCTTTGCGTAATTCTCTATTGTTCCTTGGATCAGTGTTGGCAATAATTCCTTTGGAATAGCATTATTACGCTTGTAACCAGCAATAACATTTTTGCAATTTGCAAAAGCCGCGCTATCCTCAATTTTCCTTGTAATCAGGCTTGAGTACGGCGGAATGACAAGTGAGCTGACTGTGATCGGAAAGTAAACGGAAGAACTGCCCCTTTGCAACACTTTCGGATATACTCCGCACATATCTTTTGTATGCTTCCACGGGTGTCTTCCTGTGCAGTGAAAATTGTATTTCCCCTCATATTTCTGATCCAGTTCTTGCAAGGCGTCTTTGTCAAACGCGCCCTTGAGTGTGGCTTTAGCGCCACAAGACTCACACGAAACAGTAAGTCCTTCAAGCCCTTCGGTGGAGGATGCACTGGTCTTAAATGTCAGGGCTGGATGTGCACAAATCGGTTTCGCTCCGCCGTACATGTTTTTACAGTGGACCCATTTTACCCACGGGAAGTCATCGATGTGCCCACATTCGCAGGCCGTGATGATACGCGTGACCACAAGATCTTGTCTGCACTTCGGACATTGCATGAACTTAACCATATCTGGATCACTATTGAGTCTTTTCTGAGTTGCTGACTTTTTGTAATCAGAAACCCAATCGCTGATTGGTTGAAATCGTCTGCATTTCGGGCAAAAATACCATTCCGGAAAACGGGCATACGAGATACCTTCGCGACAGTGAGGATCATCCTGCCCGCCGGGAAGGCCGAAATAATCAACGCGAAGCACTTTTTCAAGACGCTCATCATGTATTTGAACAACTTGCTCCTGCCAATATTCCGGAGCAGCAGTCATCAAAGTTTGGTTGGGAAAATCAATCATTGCTCCCACTCCGTATTGCAGAACCGCTTGTGATGCACGGACAGAATGAGTAATTCTGTTCAATGGGACTTTCTTAGCCGATTCCATATCCATTGATTATACCTCCTCCCATATCAGAACATTTCCTGCAACCGTTGAATCAACGTTCCGCATAGATGTCATTGTATCGAACGCAGGATCGTTACGGCTTGTATTAAAAGGTTTCATCAAGCGCCCTTCGCCGTCGTCAGGTTCTTTAATCAGGAATTTTTCTCCGTAATAAAAGTGTTCTTCATCAAAGTTCTCTGCAAGTTGTTCCCACTTTTCAAACACCGAATCAATCTCAAGCGCAATTTCCGAAGAATCATCAACCATTTCTGTGTTCATCCGTTTAGAAATATCCGATGCACGCTCAGTTATGTATTTCTTAAGCTCTGCAATCCGTGCCGCATAGTCTTTGCGGTTAAACTTAGCTGCGCCTTTTTCTGCGCTGAGTTCATCTTCAAGAACACGAACCATCGCAATCATTACGGCGTGAAGGGCACGATCTCTCGCAGGTTTTGAAAAAGGTGTTGCGCCTGTCGGCTCGACATGCTTATAAAATGATTCGTGATAAGGCTTGAATTGCTCATAATGCGAACGATCTCTGCTTTTTGAGCCGTCATACAACGCAAAGGCAACACCTGGGAACGAGCGCCCGACTCGGCTCGAAGCCTGAATGTACTCGCTGGTTAACTTTGGCTGCCCGACCAAAAGCATAACATTCAGCCGAGCAACATCTATACCCACTGAAATCATATTAGTAGCCAACAGCACATTTGATGGGTAACGCTTATTTTCAATGTTTTCTTTCGAATAGCAATGCTTTTCGAGTTTGTCCAGAGTTTCATTTAATTGGGTTGTATTTACCCGGCTTGTCAGTTCGTCTGCGCGGGCAATCATTCTGGCATCTTTTGCACTTCCAAGGCGGAACGCAGTCCTCTTAATAAAGTCTTTAACATCGTCGTCCACCAGAGTTGAACACTTACCTAAATCCTTCAAGCTGTTAAAATAAACCGTAAGCGTCCAGAACTTGTCCTTAATGTCATCAGAGAGATCCATTATATTGATTTCCTGCATCAGCGCAGCAATTGAGCGAACCTCCATCATGGCTTTGGTTTTTCCGGAGGGCATAAGGCCAACATATTTCCGACCATAGACACCATGATCGTAGTCGATGATTGACTCTCTCGCAAAGAACGAGTCTTCTGCATCCAGACCGGGGTGGGGGAACTGACTGACCTCGCGATTATACAGAGCCGAGCACTGTTCTTTGGCTCTGCGAATAGTTGCCGTAGATGCAACGATTTTGGGGCGGATGCCGTTTCGTGTGCATAATGCATCAATTGCCGCCTCATACAAACCAACCATTGTACCCAGCGGACCGGAAATCAGATGCAGCTCGTCCTGAATAACTAAATCAGGTGCTCGATTATCGGTCCCGGCGGCAAAGAATGCACCGATTTCCTTTTTCCACGGAATCATTGCAAACTTATCCACTGTGCCGAAAAGAAGCGTCGGCGGGCTGGCGTACAGTTCCTCATCAATAATCTGAATCGGAAGTTTCCCTTGTTGATTAAAGAAACAACTCTCCTGCGGGCAAAACAGCTCAAAATGCCGATTGTTTCTCATGCGGTAACCGAAAGTTCCAATCATTTTCGTTCCGTCTCGGTCTTTGACTAATTTGGTTCCGCACCAAGGGCATTTCAATACCTGAAATTTATTGTGCTGCTCCTTCGCGTATTGAAGGGTATCCGTTCGGGCATCGGTAAGTTCTTTCAAATGTTTTTTTGCATCTGCATTAGTATTAGGTATATGTTCCCGCCCGATCCACAATCCAATTGTTATTTCGGTATTTCCCAACGGATATTTGCCGTATTGGGGACGACGCGACACTGCATCACTGCGAATATATTCGCAGGCACATATCAGAGTAGATGCCCGTGTAAATTGCTGTGCAGCCAGTAGTCGCAAGGTATAGCGCATAATAACAGTTGTCCCATCTGAATCAGGAAGATGGGCAAGGCGTCTGAAGAATATAGTAAAAGCGGTCAATCCAAGATAGGCCTCTGTTTTTCCGCCGCCAGTGGGAAACCAAATCAAATCCACAATATCCCTATCGCGCGCCGAATCATTTGTAATTGATTCAATGCTCATCAGCAAAAACGCTATCTGAAACAGACGCCAAGCATATTTGTCCCCGGTTATTCCGGTAGGTTCAGTGTAATCCAAGAAATCAAGCAATTTGGTGAGGTTTTCATCTCCGGGATAACGATCAATATTTCCTGTTTCGGATTGCAGTTTTAGATGCACTCGCTGCATAAACATTGCCCTGTTTGCAAGAGAAAACGCAGCCCAGGCAACCGAATCTTCGTCTAAAATCCGCAGTCCGGTTAACATTCTGTCTTTCGCTTTCAAACAACCGGAAATATTAATGCTGGCAGCAGATTGATGGTGCGCAGGTAGGTCTTTCTGCGTTTCGACCAGCGTATCTATCCAACGGCCATAGGCATCTACTACGCTCCTGAGTTCCGACAGTTTTTGAGATTTCTCTGTCTTGTCTAAATCCGACAAATGGCGCATGGAAAGAGCTTCCTCTTTAATCCCAAAACTCTTCGGAATAGTGAAATCCATTTGGGGCACTTCCACTTCCGGGAAAAAGTCATTGTATATTTCTCCGTTCCCGTCAGTATCGATATTCCAATTAACAGATGTGCCAAGTCCGGTTCCGTAAACACGCTTATTTCGGTATTGCAGTTCCAACGACCGTTCTTCAGAGTCTAATACATCGAAATCGACCAGCGCCGAATACTCACAAAACCTGAACCCATTCGCTTCGGACTCAACCTTAACCGTTGGCTGAAACAGGCAACGGGTTCCGTTGGATTTCTCCTCGTCATCGTTTACAAGCATGACCGTAACCGAATATAAGTGGTCATTAATTTTTCTTTTCAGCGCTGTGATTTTTGCGTTTGTCTCATCAAGGTGCTTATTATCATCCACATAATCGCCTGATAAAAAATCAATTACAACTTCTACATTATGCGGAACTCGTACATATCCCCCTTTTAATTGGTCGCAAAGTTTATACATTGCAGGAAAAATACCATACTCATCCCCGTCAAGAAAATCTCGCTCGTATAGATCATGAACTGTTTTTCTATTTAAGCCGGTACAAAGTTTCAGACACCTTTCTTCACTGTCATAAACCACGTATGAGGACAGTTGGGCCGGTACTGAGTACTGCTCCGAAGAATCCGGATAAAAAGGTATCCGACAATCGGGCATCCTTGCTTTCCTGTAAGTTGCAAATGCAACTTTACATTTCAGCACTTGCAGATCAGACGATGCAAGAAAAGTAAAGCCAAGAGAGGACGGCATATTCTGCGCGGCTAAGCTGATTTCTTCGTCCAGATTTTCTTCCTCTGCTGGGGTTACCGGATCTGTTTTTTCGGTTTCCTCCCCGCCAGCTTCTTCCTCTTCTTCCAAAAAATCCTCTGACGGTTCGCTGGATTCCTCTACTCGTGAAGGGTCATTGTTGTCTGCGTTCAATTTGTTGTTTTTGGGGAAAAGTATCCCTATAGAGTAACGAACATCCGGGGAATTAGTTATCAGCTCATGCTCAGCGTCGGGAATTGATATTTCCGATCCCGGACCGAGCAATTCTTCCTTTACCCGAGCGATATACTCATCCCGAGCCGACAGAAACTCGTTGATGGAGCTCATATAGCGTATCCTCCTATTGGTCGATAGTAATGGGACGGTTTGTTGTGTTTATCGGAACCTCGTCGTTCACAAAAGTAATAGTTTCAATTTGTAGCGTAACAGCGGCATCTTTAATTCGATCGGCAATAGCCGCTGTCATTGTGCCTGTAAGATCACCATTCCCAGTAACTTCACCCAGAATTGCCTGACCGATTACCTTCAAGATTTGACGACGAAGCTTATATATTTGTCCGCCGGCATCAAAGCAGATTTCTGCACCGTCAAACAACTCATCGTTCCCTGCAATTAAAGCAATCTGCTGAATAGAATCGAGCTTTTGAGGGCGTACTGTATGAGATTCTTCATCCAACCATCCCCGAATCGTTATTTCCTGAACGCTTACTCCGTTTGAAATCATGTCATCAGCAATCTCTTTTGCACTGCGCCCGGTTCGTTTCATGTAGTCAATAAGCGTTTTTTTCCATTCGCGGGATTTATAATACGCATCCTCAATTTCGTGAGGAACAAGTTTGTTGTTAATCATATCCCGCAGAATTTCTTCAACTATATCCCTCGTTTTTGATGTGCTCCGTGTAAATACAATGACATCACCTTCTGAGAGATCCGATGCAACGACCTCCTTAACCGAATTATCAGCTTCATCCAAAACATAAGCCTTATAGTTCTTAGTAAAGAAGGCTATCTCATCCGAGTCAAATTTTGCTACTGCAACAATCTCCGCCATGTTTTTTCCGTCACCACCGGAAAAACTGTTACGGATTGCTTTAATCGGAGCCGAACTGATATAGTCCGTAATCTCTGTATCGATGATGTCTACTTCGTTCAGGTCATCTTCATCAATTCCTATCGAATCTTCTTCGTATTCATCATCGATCAGGATCGTGGACCGCTTGTTCAGCAAATGTTCGGCAGCTTTTGCATCCCGCGCCTGCTTCTTGTATCGATATTTTTCGCATTCGTAAAGCAACAAGTCAATTTCTTGTGAAGAACGACAGCGTAGAGCATCAAATCGTTTCCCCGAAATATTACCGACAACAATAACTGCGCCGTACAACTGCGTATTGTCGAATCGATTTGCTGTCATTATGCATATGTTAGTTTCGATGTTGAGGTTATGTAACAGTAATTAATTCACTATAGTTAGGAACACTGTTTTTTCTCGCCATATCTATCCTCCAGTCATTTTAGCAAAGCAGCTGTACGAAAAAACGGACTCAATCCCTACATCAGAGTGTTGCCAGATATATTGTCCGGCACAATCTCCACGATATCTTCTATCCGGCAATCCAGCGCTGCGCAAATCTTCACGAGTATTTCCGTGGTGACATGTCCGTTCCGTCCCATCTTGGTGACAGATGCTGGGCTGATGCCCGCCTTTTCACACAGGTCCTTTTTCTTCATGTCCTTATCAATGAGCAGCTTCCAGAGTTTCTTATAACTCACAGACATAAAATATCTCCTCCGTACCGATATACAAAAATGCTCTGCCGCTTGGCAGAGCATTCGGTCTATTGCAGCCATACTGCCAAGGCCTATTCCAA
>ERZ824575.458-NODE-458-length-53198-cov-5.233878_pt1 | contig 53198 bp, 40 predicted proteins | sample MGYA00519470_ERZ824575 | MGnify/ENA primary metagenome ERZ824575 (study PRJEB31778, sample SAMEA3449170) | human gut metagenome | biome: human gut; feature: human-associated habitat; material: faeces | place: United Kingdom | collected 2010/2012 ... | reverse complement strand
GCCTGCTAAAACTGAGTAAAAGAAATTAAAATCATCGTTGCGCGGAGCGCACAACTGTCTCCGCATTGCACCAGAGGCGGAAACGGATCGGACAAAGGAGGGAACGCCCGGAGCGATCGTGCGAAAACGGCGCATATCTTGCGTGATCGCTCAGTGACAGTCTTTGTCCGATCCCGACGGAGGTGCCCTGCGGATACTTTTGGCGCCATCTTTTGGTGTCAAAAGGTGGTAAATCCGCTCCTCGCAGGAAAAACCGAATCGAAGGTGAGGGGATACTTCCCGAAGAATCGATCGGGAAATTGTTCTTTGCTTAAAATTCTTTTTCTTGTGCTTTTGGTTCGATCCAAATGGGGGGGGATGTTTGCTTTTGCACTCGGCTTATTCGTATCTTTGGCTGACGCCTTAGATACTTCTGTTCGGCATAATCAGGCTGGCGCTTGCTTCTGCCCTCACGTATTCGTATCTTTGTCTTCAGAGACTATGCCGCAACGGAAGATCATACACATCGACATGGACGCCTTCTACGCCTCGGTCGAGCAGCGCGACGACCCCTCCCTGCGGGGCCGTCCGATCGCCGTGGGGCACGACGGGCCGCGCGGCGTGGTCTCGACGGCCAGCTACGAGGCGCGTCCCTACGGCGTGCGCTCGGCCCTTCCCTCCGTGACGGCACGGCGGCTGTGCCCCGAGCTGATCTTCGTTCCGGCGCGTTTCGACGTCTACAAGGCCGTCTCGCAGCAGATCCGCGACATCTTCCGCGAATATACCGAGCTGGTGGAGCCGCTGTCGCTCGACGAAGCCTTTCTGGACGTGACGCACGAACGTTCGGCGACGCTCGTCGCCCGCGAGATCAAGGCCCGCATACGCCGGCAGACGGAGCTGACGGCTTCGGCCGGCGTGTCGGTCAACAAGATGCTGGCCAAGATCGCCTCGGACTACCGCAAGCCCGACGGGCTCTTCACGATCGCGCCCTCCGAGGTCGAGGCGTTCGTCGCCGCGCTGCCCGTCGAGCGCTTCTTCGGCATCGGTGCCGTGACGGCCGAGCGGATGCACCGCATGGGCATCCATACGGGCGCCGATCTGCGGCAGTGGGACGAGGCGGCGCTCGTGCAGCGCTTCGGCAAGGCCGGTCACGCCTACTACGGCTATGCGCGCGGCGTCGACGAGCGGGAGGTCGAGCCCCACCGCGTGCGCAAGTCGGTCGGCGTCGAGACGACCTTCGCCGAGGATACCGACGACCGCACACGGCTGAGTATGGAGCTGGCAGCCGTGCGCGAGGAGGTGTGGAACCGCATTCAGCGTCACGAGTTCCGGGGCAAGACCGCCGTGCTGAAACTCAAATACGACGACTTCCGCCAAATCACCCGATCGAAGACGCTCTTCACGGCCATCGACTCCGACGAAGCGCTCTGCCGCGTATCGGAGGAGCTGCTCGCGGGCGTCGATTTCCACGGCCGCAAGGTGCGGCTCATCGGCCTCACGGTGGGCAACACGCCCGAAGCCTGTGCCGACTGCGTGCAGTTGCGCTTCGACTTCGGCGAGGAGTGACCGTTTCGTCGGTGCTCGGCGAAGTATTGTCTCGAGAACTTTTTCGCTGTATTTGTACCCGTATCGAACTGATTATTCGGGAGTGCTGTTGCTCTCGCTTTTGCTCGGGCTTTGTCCCTGCAAAAAGGAGGAGAACGTAGGCGAGGTGATTCCTCCCGCCGATCAGGGTCAGTCGACCGTCGTCTGCACGAAGAGCCGAGCTCGTATTGGAAGGGGGCAGCGACCGGCTGCACTGGCCTTACGTGTCGGGCACCGTGCGGCTTTACCAGCCCGACGAGGTCGGGGAGTGGATGCTCGTGCAGGCCGCGGGCGGCGATCGACGTGACGCCCGACGGCCGTTTTCCCGACATCCGCCTGCGTGCGGCCGGCGACGCCGGACCGATCCGGGGTTGCATCCGGGTGCGGTCGGGGCGTGCATGCGCACCGGTCTTCGTCGGGAGTGAACCCTGAGAGCGAGCCGCTGCCGGCAGGCGGTCGTTTTTTGCCGGCGATTTTTTTCCTTTTTCGGTGAAATGTCGTAATTTTGCACCACTGTTGAAGATAATAACGAAAAGATAACTGTCATGGGACGAGCATTTGAGTACCGCAAGGCGCGCAAACTGAAACGGTGGGGCAACATGGCCCGCACTTTTACCAAAATCGGCAAGGAGATCGAAATCGCCGTCAAGTCCGGCGGCCCCGATCCGACGGCCAACGTCCGCCTGCGTATTCTGATCCAGAACGCCAAGGCCGAGAACATGCCCAAGGAGAATGTCGAGCGGGCGATCAAACGCGCCATCTCGAAGGATACGTCCGACTACAAGGAGGTGGTCTATGAGGGATACGGCCCTCACGGCATCGCTTTCCTGGTGGAGACCGCCACGGACAACACCAACCGCACGGTGGCCAGCATGCGCATGTATTTCAACAAGTGCGGCGGTGCGCTGGGCACGTCGGGCAGCGTGGCTTTCATGTTCGAGCACAAGTGCTCGTTCAAGTTCCGCGTACCGGCCGGCACCGATTTCGAGGAGCTGGAGCTGAACATGATCGATACGGGGGTGGACGATTTCTGTCCCGAGGACGAGACGACGGTCACGGTCGAAGCGCCCTACGAACAGTTCGGTACGATCCAGAAATGGTTGGAGGACAATGGTTTCGAGATCGTATCGGGCGAATCGCTGCGGGTGCCTACCGACACCAAGGAGCTGGACGCCGAGGGGCGCGAGTCGATCGAGAAGCTGGTCGAGAAGCTCGAAGAGGACGACGACGTGGTGAACGTCTACCACAACATGAAGGAGGCCGACGAAGAGTAGCGGCCGCTCTCAACGGATTTTACGGGCCGTCCTCCCTGCGGAAGGACGGCTTTTTCACCTCTAAATCAGACAACGGCATGAAAAAACTGTTTCGTTTCGCACTTTGCGCATTTGCTCTGCTGGCGGTGCTGACGCCGCGCGCGCAGCCCGAAGCACCCAACTTTCCGTTGCCCGTCCGGCCCGATACGCTCCGTATCCTGGGCGTGGGCAACAGTTTTACCGACGACGGCATGATGTACCTGCCCGAGCTGCTCGAAGCGGCCGGCATCCGCAACGTCGTGCTGGGACGGCTCTATTACCCGGGCTGTTCGCTGCGGCAGCATTGCGAGTTCGATGCCGCCGACGCACCGAAATATACCTATTATAAGTCGGAGTGCAACCGCTGGACGACGGTCTCCGAGGCGGCCACCCTGCGCGAAGCGGTCGGCGACGAGCGGTGGGACGTACTCGTCGTGCAGCAATCCTCGGCTTATTCGGGAATCTATACGTCTTATCATCCGTGGCTCGAACGACTTATCGAACGGGTGCGTTTCTACTGCCCCAATGCCGGCGCCTGCGTGGTGTGGCAGATGACTTGGGCCTACGGCTCGGGCTCCGACCACGATGCGTTCCCGAAGTACGACAACGATCCGCAGCAGATGTATGCGGCCGTCGTCGACGTCGCGCGGCGCGTGACGGAGGAGTGCGGGATCGAAACGGTGATTCCCACCGGTACGGCGATCCAGAACCTGCGGGCGGGCGAGTTCAACAATCCGCCGTCGGATTTCACGCGCGACGGCTACCATCTCGATTTCGGCTGCGGTCGTTATACGGCGGCCTGCACGTGGTTCCAGGCGCTCGTGGCGCCCTGTCTGCGCACCGATATCGGAGGCAATACGTTCCGTCCCGATCCGAAGGGACATACTCCCGTGACGGACGAGAGCGCCGCGGCCTGCCAGCAGGCTGCGCGAAAAGCCTGCGTGCGTCGTTTCTCGGTGTGGGAATAGCGTGGTGGTGCGCAGCCTGTGCGTTCGTCATCGGGCCTTTATATGCGTGTCGGTCTTGCGATCCGCAGATGTTGTCTGAAAAATTCGTATATTTGTCATACCTAAATTATAAAACACATCTTGTAATGAAACTATTACCCCCCCCCTCCTTGCCGTTGTGTTCGGCATTGCGGCGGTAGGGTGCAGCGAGTCGTCGACCGCCGAGCAGCCTGATCCCGTCGCCACGAAGATTGAATTGAGCGCGACCTCCGTAGTGACCGCTTCGGACGGCGAGCGGAAACTGCTCTCGATCGATTGCGATGCGGCATGGCATATCGAAGGTGCTGTCGATTGGTGCGAATGTTCGATGACCGAGGGCGTGGGAGCGGCCGAGGTGGCTTTCGTTACCCTGCCTAACGAGACCTTCGACGAGCGGCGCGCCACGTATCGGGTTGTCAGCGGTGCGATGAAGGTGCCGTTCGTCGTCGTTCAGAAACAACGGGATGCGCTGATCGTTACCTCCGACAAGGTGGAGGTCGGTGCTGCGGGCGAATCGTTTTCCGTCGAGGTCAAGGCCAATATCGCTTTCGATTATCGGATTACCTACGAGACTCCCGATTCCGGGGAGTGGATCATTCCGGCCGTGAGGGTGCGGGCGTTGGAGCGTACGACGCTCAATTTCCGTGCGCTTCCCAGCGAGGAGCTGGCTGCGCGGCGGGCGACGATCACGGTTCGCAGCGGCGATAAACAGGAGGTCGTCACGGTTTATCAGGCCGGAAGTCATATCCTGCTGCTTTCGCAGAAGGATTACGTCGTGTCGGCAGACGGCGAGACGATCGCCGTCGAATTGCGCTCCAATGTGAACTATACGGTACAGCAACCGCAGGAGGAGTGGATCGAACCTCTCGCTACGCGTTCCGCTTCGACGCATACGCTCCGTTATCTGATCCATCCGAACGATACCTATGACGCCCGTACGGCGCGGATCGTCTTTGCCGATGCGGACGGTTGTGTCCTTCCGCAGACGGTCACCGTCACGCAGGCGCAGCGCGATGCGATCCTGATCGCTCAGCGTGAGTATGAATTCGGATCCGAAGGAGGCGAATTCACCGCTGAGATCGCTGCCAATGTCGATTTCGACGTGACGACCGATGCCGCCTGGATCATCCCCGAAAAACTGCCTGCCGCCCGCGGACTGACGGCGTCGCGTTACCGGTTCGTAATCGGGGAGTATGCCGGCAAACAGCTTCGCACGGGTGTCATTACCGTCACCGACGGCAAGACGACGCAGCATATTACAGTTACGCAGCGCGGCGTTTCGGCCGAGGCCTACCGGATCCGCTACACGACTACCGACGGGCTGCCGATCGACTACAACGATCCGCGCCTGGTGGAGAGCAATGTCTATGCGGACGGCGAGGGGGTGCTGACCTTCCTCGAACCGGTCGAATCGGTCTACGGGTTCGGTTCGCCGACGGGTACGGCTTACCGCACGCTGAAAACGGTCGAACTGCCCGAGGGCACGAAGCGGATCTCTTCCTATGCCTTTGCCTACTGTTCGGGGTTGGAGCGGGTGACGGTTCCGGCGAGCGTCGAGACGATCGACCGGTTTGCCTTCGAGATGTGTGCATCTCTCAAAGCGGTCGAGATCGCTCCACAGAGTCGCTTGAACGTGATCGGGGAGGCGGCATTCATCGCCTGTACCGCGTTGGAGCGGTTTTCGATTCCCGATGCCGTGACCGAACTGAACCGTACGTTCCAGTCCTGTCATGCCCTCCGCTCGGTCGAGATCGGAGTGCAGAGCCGTATCGAACGTATCGTCGATGCCTTTGAAAACTGCAAGGCGCTCGGTGTGTTGCACCTGCCTTTCGCGACGATGCCCGAACTCTCCGAGAAGATGGTCCTCGGTTGCAACAACGTGATGGTCTATGTCCCCGCGGCACTGGTCGAATCGTATCGGACCGAATTTCCATATTGGCCCGTCATGTCGGACGAGTATCTCGCAGACAAGTACGTGTCGACCGACTATTCGGCCGACGGGGAGGTCGTGACCTTGCAGCGGCATACGCAGGGCGAGGGGATCGGGCTGGTGCTGATGGGCGACGGCTATGCCGATTTCCACCATCGCGACGGCTCCTACGAACGGGTGATGCGGGCGGCTGCCGAGGCGTTCTTCTCGGCGGAGCCTTATGCCTCGCTGCGACCCTATTTCGATGTCCATTTCGTGTGGACCGTTTCGGCCAACGAGACGATCGCCGAGGGGAATGCCTCGTTGTTCGATCGCCGCAAAGAGGATTCGAAAGCATTCGAATATGCGCGCAGGATACCCGAGCTGGATCCGACGCGGGCGGCTATCGGTGTGATCGAGAATTTCGGAGGAGAGATCGACGGCGCCGCCGGTATGTGCCGGCAATACGAGGACAACTCCTCGGTGGGTTACTGTGCGACGGGTTTTTGGGAGCCCGAGCTCGAATTCCTGGTGCTCCACGAGGTCTGCGGTCACGGCTTCGGCAAACTCGACGAGGAGTATATCATCAGGCAGGGCTACCGGATCGATGCGGAGGGAATCGCTGTTATCGAACGCCGTCATGCGCAGGGCTGGTGGGAGAATGTCGACGTAACGGATGATCCGGCCTCTGTCCTGTGGGCGGATTTCATTGCGAATCCCCTGTATGCGGGGACGGTCGGAATTTATGAGGGTGCGGGCGGATGCGCCTATGGTGTCTATCGTCCTACGGAAAGTTCGTTCATGGGCAACAGCGGGGGCGATCTCGGCTTCAATGCGCCGAGCCGCTATTCCATTTACAAGAAGGCGATGGCTGCGGCGGGCGTGGAGTACTCGTGGGAGCGTTTCGTCGAATTCGATGCTCCGGCCCGTGCTGCCGGGGCCGATGCTGTTCCTGCACGTATTGCGGAGGAACCGATCGGGGCGATGTTCCCGACGGCTCGTCCGCAGTTCGTCGATCGGCGATGGAGCGAAGCCGACTGACGCGATGGCGGAAATGCGAACGGGGAGTCTCGATGGGACTCCCCGTTTTGTGTCAGAAGCGGATTTTCGCCCCGACGAACCAGCTGCGCGGCAGCGACGGCCCGTAGACGTAGCCAGAATCGCGCTCCCAGCCCTGGTCGAAATCCGACTGGTAGGAGTCGAAGAGATTCTGCACGCCGGCATTGAGTTGCAGGGTGAGCGTTCGGAGGATCGTGAATTCGTAGGCCAGTTTGACGTTCAGCGCGAAGAAATCGGGCGTGGTGACCGCCACGTCGACCGGCGTGCCCGAACCTGCGGCGTGCTGGACGAGCATCTCTCCGGTGTAGGTGCCCGACAGCGAGATGTCGAACCGCTGCACGGGGACGAAGTTGGCCGTCAGGTAGCCGTACCAGTCGGGCGAACGGAACATGCGGCGTTCGTCGGGCGCGTCGTCGCTCCAATGCTGGGCGTGTTCGTAGCGGCTGCGCTGCCATGTGATGCCGGCCTGTAAGTCGAACCAGCGGGAGAAGGCCGCCTTCGCCTCGACGTTGACGCCTGCCACGGTCGCTCCGCCGCCGTTGTAGCGTTCGAGCACCGTTTCGCCCTTTTCGTTGGGTTCGGGCAGGTAGCGCGTGGCGAAGATATGGTCGAGTGCGGTGTAGAAGCCTTCGACGAGCAGGTTGGTTTCCACGCTGCCGAAGGAGCGATAGAGGTCGATCGAGGCGCTGAGGCTGTTCGAACGCTCCTCGCGCAGGTCGGGGGCGAGCTGCGTGACCACGCGTTCGCCGCCCACGAGGGCGATGTGCAGGTCTTCGTCGAAGGTCTGCGGTGCGCGGAAGCCGCCGGCGTAGTTCAGCCGCAGGTTGATCTGTTCGGTGGGGTTGTAGCGCAGGTTGATGCGCGGCGAGAAGATCACGTGGTCGACCATGTTGTGGTGATCGAACCGGCCGCCGAGCAGAAAACTCCATTTGCGGGCCTTCCACTCGTTCTGGATCACGCCGCTGAGGATGTGTACCTTCTGATTCGTGCGCATGTCGTAGCCGATCGTCACGTCGTCGATGTGGTCGTAGCTGTGCTCCACGCCGAGCGTCAGTTCGGAGGGGAGAAACAGCAGCCGTTCGAACCGTTGCAGGAACTGCGCGCCGCTGATGACCGTCAGTCCGTCGGTGCGGCCGTAGGCTTTGCGGGCGTTTTCGAGCTCTTCGTCGGTCGCGCCTTCGCCCTTGCCGCCGTAGTAACTCTTGCGCGTGGTCTGCTGCACGGCCGAGTAGACGCTCAGGTGGCGCGTGCGGTCGTCGCGCGAGAAGAGGTCGAAGGCCACCGACGCGCCGTTGATGTTGTGATCGGTCTGCTCGGTGATGTTGGCTTCGTGCGCCGGCAGGTCGAGCCGGTTTCCGCCGCGGCGGAACTCGTTGATGCCGTGGTATTCGAGCGTCAGCTTCGAGTGGTCGCCCGTGCGCAGGTAGGAGCGCATGCCGAACATCTGGTTGCGCAGGTTGGGCAGTTCGGTGTAGCCGTCGCCGTCGTGGTCGTAGCCCGAACGGTAGCGGTTCTGCCCGTAGACGTAGATGCCCGCCTTGCGGTTGTTGCTTACCAGCGAGGCGTTGATCGTCGTGTTGTTGTCGTAGGCGCCGCTGCATCCCACGGACATGAGCGTATGGCCGATCTCGGCCCAGTCGCGCAGCGGCTCCTTGGTGATGATGTTGATCGTGCCGCCGATGGCCGACGCGCCGAAGAGCGCCGATCCGCCGCCGCGGATCACCTCCACGCGCTCGATCATGTTGGCGGGAATCTGTTCGAGACCGTAGACGCCGTTGAGGGCCGAGAAGAGCGGCCGCGAGTCGAGCAGGATTTGCGAATAGTGGCCGTCCAGACCGTTGATGCGTACCTGCGCGAAGCCGCAGTTCTGACATCCGTCCTCGACGCGCACGCCCGGCTGGAAACTCAGACCGTCGGCCAGCGTGGCGGCGTTTGTTCGTTCGAACAGCTTGCTGTTGAGAATGTTGACCAGCGACGGCGTCTCCTTGCGGATGACCGAGTTGCGGTCGATCTCGACCACCACTTCGCCGACGTCGACGGCCTGCTCTTCCAGTTCGAAATTCAGTTCCGTGGTGGAGTGGGCGCCGAGCGTGACGCTCCGTTCGGCGGATTTGTAGCCGACCGACTGCGCCACGACGGTGAGCGGTCGACCTACCGGCAGGTTGCCCAGCAGGTAGTGGCCCGAGACGTCGGTCGTGGTGCCGATCGTCGTTCCCTTGACGGTGACGGTGATGAAGGGGAGGTGTTCGCCGCTGCGGCTGTCGACGACGTGGCCGATCAGGATGGCTTCGGTCTCCTTTTTGGCAGTGGAGTCTGCATATGCCGTAAAGCCGCCGAGCAGCAGGCCCAGCAGCAGAATATATGATTTCATGCGATGGATTTGATGGATAAGGAATGTCCGGATACCGATCGCGGGATCGGTTGTACGGGCCGGATGCGTACATCCGGCGTCGGAATGTCAGACCGCGGCGGGAGGTGCACGCAGGCCGTACCCGTGGTGGACGGGCAAAGAGCCTCCGGCGAGATAGCATCGGTAGAGACGCTCTTCGAAGAGGGTGACGAGCGTCGGCAGGAAGGACTCCGCCTCGGTGCAGGCCGCCAGGTGGAAATGGCAGATCAGGCAGTACTCTTCGACGGTGGCGTCGCTGCCCGAAGCGGCGCATTCGGCCCGCGAAAGCGGGTCGTTGGCGTGCACGTCGAGCGCCTTGCCCACGTAAACGTTGGCAATGGCCAGCGCCATCATCGCGGCAAGCAGGATCTTATAGCCCGTTTTTCGTCTCATCGATTGTCTGAATCGACGGCAAAGGTAACAAAAAACGGCGATTAACGAACGAATTCGGAATTTATTCACCGGAAATCGTCTTCGAATCCGTTCGGTACGGGAGAGGCCGGGCCGGATTATCTTCTGCCGTCGCGCGGGCAGACCACGCGCAGCAGGCCGGGCAGGCAGCGTACGTCGAGCGGGAAGCGGGCGCCCCGCTGGCCGTCGACGTCGGTGGGTTCGTCGATGGGCGAGGAGATCTGCAACGTCGCTGCGCGCAGGTGCCGGACGCTGCGGGGATGGCCGCCGCAGAGGTAGCGTACCATGGCGAAGCAGGATACGAGGAAGTTGCGCTTTTCGAGCAGCAGGCAGTCGAACATTCCGTCGCGCACGCTCGACGTGTTGGCCAGCCGGAACCCGCCGGCCGTCTCGCCGTTGAAGACGAGTGCCATGAGTGCGTTGAAATCGAACTCCCCGCTCTCGGTGCGCACATGCAGCGGAATGGCGTGCATATGGCGCAGCTCCTTGATGCCCTCCATGATATAGGCCAGTTTGCCCAGACGGTGCTTGCGTTCGTCGGGCGTGCGCTGCGAAGTGGTGGTGAAGATGCCGAACGAGAAGATGTTGACGAAATGCAGTCCGTTGACCACGCCGCAGTCGAGCGCCTGCACCTCGCCCGTGACGATCTGTCGGGCCGCTTCGAGCGGGTCCTTGGCCATGCCGACGATGCCGGCGAAATCGTTGGCCGTGCCTGCGGGGATGATGCCCAGTTCGAGCGACAGCCCCCGTTCGCGCATCCGGTTGACGACGTAATTGACCGTGCCGTCGCCGCCGGCGGCGACGACCATCCGGATGTCGGGATGCGCGTCGAACGGGTTGCGTCCGAAGTCGATCTTTTCGGGCGTGAGTTCCCACCCGTTTTCGGAGAAGATGTCCACGATGCCCCCGACGTTGCGGGCGATGCGGCCGCGTCCTGCGGCGGGATTGTAGAGAAAGAGCGCTTTTTGCATGGATAGGTTAACGTTTCAACAGTTTTTCGAGGGCCGGCGAAGCCCATGTTTCGTAATCGTCGGGGGATTCGTCGCGCTGTCGCCCGTCGGCCTTCTCGGTAGCGAAGATGAAGTAGGCCATCACCCCTTCGCGTTCCAGTTCGCGGGCCTTCGCCACGGCGCGTTCCGAGCCGAGCGACATGAACATCGTTCCCAGCGCGTCGGCGCGTGCGGCATTGTCGCAGAAGACCGTGGCCGAGAGCAGCCGCGAGACGGCGCTCCGGCCCGTGACGGGGTCGATCGTGTGTGCGATCTTGCGGCCGTCGGGGGTATAGTAGAAGCGGCGGTAGTTGCCCGAAGTGGTGTAGCTGATGTCGGTCACCTCCGCGATACGTTGCAGATCCCGGTCCGAGAAATTGTTGTCGTAAGGGGTTTCGATGCCGATGCGCCATTTTCCGCCCTGCTCGTTCACACCCCGGCAGCGGCCGCTGCCGGCGATCGTCACCAGGTAGTTCTCCGAGCCGTTTCGTTCGAGCATGCGGGCGATCAGGTCGACCATGTAGCCCTTGCCGATCGAGTTGAAGTCGAGCTGGATGCGCGGATCGTCCTTGACGAGCCGGTTCCCTTCGATGCGGATTTTGCGGTAGCCCACCAGCGGCAGGATCGAATCGATGTTCGGTGTTTTCTGTCCCTCTTTTCCGGCGAAACCCCACGCTTCGACGAGCGGTTTGACGGTGATGTCGTACATGCCGTCGCTCAGACGGCTCACGGAGTCGGCGGCCAGAATGTTGTAGATCAGGTGGCTGTCGAGCGAGTCGCTCTCGCCGCGGTTGATGCGGCTCAGCAGCGACGTCTCGTCGAAGATCGACATCGAATGTTTCATCTCTTCGTCGAGCGCCATGACTTCGGTGTAGATTTCGTCGGCCGACAGGGTCGTCCGGGCTTTGATGCGGAAGGTCGTTCCGAGTACGGAACCCTCGACCGTGACGTAGTGCGTCGACGGGCGGCAGCCGGCCATGCAGAGCAGCGCTGCGAGGAGCAGGCCGAGGCGGTATGCGGAGAATTTCATCGTATGGAAAAGTTGAATCCGCGACAAAGATACGGATAAGTGAGAGCAATGTCAAATTTATTTGAACATTGCCGAACGGGAGTATCTGAGGCGTCAGCCGAAGATACGAAATGATTCCGCTTATTTGGCGTAATAGAGCCAGCTCTTGATGACGCCCTTCGTTTCGAGGAAGTGGCGCTGCGCCTTCAACAGGTTGCGCAACTGGAGCACCATCGTGCGTGTCTCATTGAGGATCGTCAGGTAGAGCATACTGGCTTTCGTACTCCCCTTGCCGGAGGTGTTGAACCGCCGCAGCTCGCTCTTGATCGCGTCCGAAATGGTCTCGAAAAGACGGTCGCGCATCGAGAGCACCAGGTCGATGTCGCCGAAGTCGTTGGTCGTGAGCATGGCGTTGATGCGGCGGTAGATCGCCTCCACTTCGTCGCCCACGCGGATCAGGTCGGTCGTCTGTTCGCGGGTCAGCCCTTCGTGGTTGTTGTCGATATGGCCGTATGCGGGGCGCACGATGTGGGTGAGCGCCTTGGTCAGTTCGTTGAGGTAGTCGACCACCTGCACGTAGTACTGCGCCGTGTCGAGATCGCTCTCGCGCAGCATCCGCAGCGTCGACATCATGCGGTATTTGCGTTCGTGCATCCGCTCGTAGAGTTCCGACGATTCGCGGTTGAGGTCGCGCAACACCTTGCGGTTCTCCTTGAAGACGGCCAGCAGCGTGCGGTCGTAGATGCGGGTGGCGGTGTTGATCGTCGAGCTGACCACCGTGGCGATCTCTTCGACGACGTTTTCGTTCGTGACGGCGGTCGTCGTTTCGGCGCTCTTCGTCTTTTTGATGAAGTTGCTGTGGACGAGCATGTAGCCCGCCAGCACCGTCAGCAGGATCAGCATGACGGTTCCTCCGTAGACGAGCGCCAGTCCGACGACGTAGGCGATGATGAAGCCGCCCAGCGCCGTCACGAACCATCCCGCCACGACGGTCATCACGCCCGAAATACGGTAAACGGCCGTTTCGCGTCCCCAGGCGCGGTCGGCCAGCGACGAACCCATCGCCACCATGAAGCTGACGTAGGTGGTCGACAGCGGCAGTTTGAGCGATGTGGCCATGGCGATCAGCAGTGCCGAAGTGGTGAGGTTGACCGTGGCGCGGATCATGTCGAACGGTGCGCCGGTGTGCTCGATGTCCGTCACTTCGAAGCGGCGGGAGATCGCCTCGCGGAGCCGTTGGGGAACGACCCGCTCGATGGCATGGTTGGTGTTGAGCGTCGCGCGGACGATGGCGCGGGCGAAGGCCGACGAACCGTATTCGCGCTGCTCCTGCTCGTCGTTCTGGCTGGCCAGCGAGAGTTCGGTTTCGGTGACGTGCATCGCCTTGCGCGACGTCCAGAGCGTGAGGATCATCACCACGCCCGCACCGACGAGGAAGGCGAAGTTGGCCGGAACGTTCTCGTTGAGCGCATCCATCGTCATCGCGGAGTCGCCGGCGTGGCGGGCGATCTGGAAGGCGTCCCAGCCGGCGATCGGTACGCCGATGAAGTTCACCAGATCGTTTCCGGCGAAGGCGAGCGCGAGGGCGAAGGTGCCGCCCAGGATCGTGATGCGCAGGATGTTGATCTTGAAACGCTGGACGAAGAAGAGGATGAGGCTGCATGTCAGCCAGCAGACCAGCAGCGAGAGAAGAATATGGTTTTCGATCGTATGGATGAAGGCCGTCTGCGACAGCGGCCCTTTGAGTCCCTTGAAGAGGGCGAAGTAGATGATCGCCGTGAGCGATGCGCCGCACCACAGCGCGCCGTAGCGGCTCAGGGCCCGCGTGTAACGGAACGAGAAGATCAGGCGGGAGACGTACATCACGGCCGTACCCACCGTCAGCGCGATGACCACCGAGAGCAGGATCGCCGCGACGATGCCGAATGCACGGCCCGCGTGGATGAACTCGCCCAGGTCGCCCATCGAAAGTGCGTCGCTGCCGGCGATCTTGAAGGTCGAAACGGCGATCGCGGCGCCCAGCAGGCAGAAGATGAGCGACACGGTGGTCGAGGTGGGAAGCCCCCACGAATTGTAGAGGTCCAGCAGAATGATGTTGGCGAACATCACGCTCAGATAGAGCAGGATCACCTCGTGGAAGGAGAACATCCCCGGATCGAACATTCCGTTGCGCGCCACCTCCATCATGCCGCTCGACGTGAGCGTGCCGACCAGGATTCCGATCGATGCCACGATCAGGATCACGCGGCGGGGGGCCGCCTTCGATCCGATAGCCGAGTTGAGGAAATTTACGGCGTCGTTGGTGACGCCGACGAAGAGGCCTGAGACGGCCAGTACTGCCAGAATGGCGATAATCACTGTGTAAATCGGGTCCATAAATCCGTTTTAATTCGTTTCCGCCGCCCGGCGTGCGCCGCACATTCCGAAAACGTTCGTTAGGCAGGACAAATTTAGACCGAAAAGTCGGTTCTCTCGCGTAATGCGCGCAGAATTAACGCAAAGGTAAGGATTCCTTAACGCAAATTTAACCTTCGTCTTCTCCCCGTTCTTTCCGGCAGTCCGACGCGAAACATCGCGGAGTATCGCGCGGATAAGTATCTCAGTAGAGGTAGAAGACGATGGCCGTGAAGTGGCAGATCGCCGCCAGATTGATGAGCAGGTGCCATACCATGTGGTGGTAGCGGAACCCTTTGCGGGCGTAGACCCATGCGCCGGCGGTGTAGAGCACGCCTCCCGCGGCGATCAGCACGAGCAGCGGCATCGAGGCGTGACGCACGAAAAGCGGCATGAAGAAGACGATCGTCCACCCCATCACCAGGTAGATCGTCAGGCTGATCGCCGGAATCGAACGGCGGGCGAGCGACTTGTAGATGATGCCGAAGAGCACCATCGCCCATTGCAGTACCGTAATGAAGGTACCCTGCCAGCCCCCGATGACCGACAGTGCGATCGGGGTGTAGGTTCCGGCGATGGCGACGTAGATGAAGATGTGGTCGAGGATGTGGAACACCTCCTTGTGGCGTGACGCGGGATGCATCGAGTGGTAGAGGGTCGATCCGAGGAACATCAGCAGCAGCGAGATGACGAAGACGCTGGCGGCCACGGCGGCCAGCGTTCCGTCGTGGACGTAGGCGCGCACGGCGGCGAAGGGAAGAGCGGCGAGCGTCAGACACAGCATCACGCCGTGCGACACGGCGTTGGCGACCTCTTCCCCGACGGTCGGGACGTAGACTTTCTGTTCGGCCATGAGGTGCTTCCATTTGGTTTTCACGCCAAATGTAGCGATAAAATCGGTAGTATGGATCATCGTCTTCGAGATTTTCTTCTTCGTTTTCCCGCCTCGGCGTAGCCTGTGCGAGTTCGGCTCTGCGCCCGGCTTGGCGGAAAATTAAGTTTTTCGCTGTCGGAACAAAGATTGCACCGTTCTTTCGTTGCGGGACGGTATTTCGGGGAATGCCCGCGGTTTCACCCCTCCGTCCGACTCCGGCAGGGTCTCGGCACGGCCTGTGCTGCCGGCCGTTCGCCGCGCTCCGCCGGCCTTCCGCACGGAACCCGTACGAAAAGAGGTGTCGACGGTGCGACGAAGCACGGGGTTTGTGAAATTTTTGTAACTTTGTTGCGTTAGGTTAACGGGGCATCCCGCTAAAATCGTGCAGAGCTATGGAGACGACACGTTACGACGAGCTGCGGACGCTCGTCGCCGCAAATTTTTCCGAGACCACGCAGCGGCTCGTCGACGAGGCGCTGGCATATGCCGCCGAATGCCTTGAAAAACAGGTGCGCTACGACGGATCTCCGCTGCTGGATCACGCCGCAGGCGTCGCACGCATCGTCATCTCCGAGATCGGACTGGGGCGCAACTCCACGCTGGCGGCCATCCTGCACGACGTGGTGCGGCTCGCCGCCTGCAGCGAGGCAGGCGACCTGATGGGCGTGACGTCCGAAATCCGCCGCCGCTTCGGCGACGAGGTGCTGGGCATCACCGTGGGGCTGAGCAACATCTCGAAGATCCGGCTGAAAGTCTCGAAGGAGCAGGCGGCCAACTTCCGCGACCTGATCGTGAGCTACTCCGAAGACCCGCGCGTGATCCTCATCAAACTGGCCGACCGCCTCGAAGTGATGCGCAACCTGCGGATGTTCCCGCGCGAGAAGTGGCGCAAGAAGAGCTGGGAGAGCATGAACCTCTACGCCCAGATCGCGCACAAACTGGGCCTCTATTCGATCAAGAGCGAGTTGGAGGACATCGCCCTGAGCTATCTCGAACCGGCCGAGTACGAGCATATCCACCGCAAGTTGGAGGAGACCGAGCGCGAACGCCAGACCTTCATCGACCGTTTTCTGGCGCCGATCGTCGAGCGGCTCGACCGGCAGGGATTCAACTACCACGTCAAGAGCCGCACGAAGTCGATCTTCTCGATCTGGACGAAGATGCACAAGCAGCACGTGCCGTTCGAAGGGGTCTACGACATCTTCGCGCTGCGCATCATCCTCGACTGTCCGCCCGAGGAGGAGAAGACCCAGTGCTGGGCCGTCTACTCGATCGTCACCGACTACTACATCCCCAATACCGAACGGCTGCGCGACTGGATTTCGATCCCCAAGTCCAACGGCTACGAGTCGCTCCACACCACCGTTTCGGCCGGCGGCGGCCGCTGGGTGGAGATTCAGATCCGCACCGAGCGGATGGATGCCGTGGCCGAACGCGGCATCGCGGCGCACTGGCGTTACAAGGGGGTCAACCAGGGGGCGCTCACGAGCGAGATGTGGCTCGGCCGCCTGCGCGAGTTGATGGAGAATACGCCCCATGCGCTGGCGCAGCGGTTCGATTCGCGGCCGTCGTCGGGCGAAATCTTCGTCTTCACGCCCAACGGCGACCTGCGCAAGCTCCCCGAAGGGGCTACGGTACTCGACTTCGCCTTCGACATCCACTCCAATCTGGGATGCAGCTGTTCGGGCGGCAAGATCAACGGCCGCGCCGTGCCGATCAAGGAGACGCTCCATAACGGCGACATCGTCGAGATTCTCACGCAGAAGAACCAGACGCCCAAGGCCGACTGGCTCTCGGCGGTCAAGACCGCCAAGGCGCGCAGCAAGATCAAGGCCTTCATCCGCGAGGAGCAGGCCAAGAGCGCGCGGCTGGGACGCGAGGAGCTGGAACGCAAGCTCAAAAACTGGAAATTCGGCCTCACGATCGACGAGGCGGTGGGGTATCTGTGCAAATATTACAAGCTCAAAGCGGGAACCGAACTCTACGGGCTGATCGCCACCGAAAAGATCGATCTGTCGACGGTCAAGGAGATTCTCACCCGCTGGCAGTCGGGCGAGGCCGACGAGGAGCGGCGCGCAGCGGCCGCCGCAGCCGAGCAGGCCAAGTTGCAGAACGCCGCCGCGCGGCCCGCGCATTCGACCGACGCGCTCGTGATCGACGACAACATCAACCAGATCGAGTACAAGCTCGCCAAGTGCTGCAACCCGATCAAGGGCGACGATATTTTCGGCTTCGTGACGATCAGCTCGGGCATTACGATCCACCGCACCGACTGTCCCAATGCACGGCGTATGCGCGAGAATTATCCCTACCGCGTCATCGACGCCCGCTGGCGGCAGACGGCCGAAGGGGCGTTCCGCGTGACGATCCGCATCGTGGCGGCCGATACGACGGGCATGGCCAACCATATCACCGAAACGGTGATCCGCGACCTGAAACTCAACATCCGTTCGATGAACCTCGCTTCGCGGGGCGGTCTGCTCACGGGTACGGTCGACGTGGAGGTGCCTGCCACGAGCGTCGTCGACACGCTCGTCCACGCCATCCTGCGCATCAAGGGCGTGCAGAAGGCTTTCCGGACGAACGGATAGCGGGGGAGGAATCTTTCGTCACGACACGAACGGACGGTGCGACTTCGCGAAGTCGCACCGTCCGTTTTTGAAGGGCGTCGGCCTTTATGGCTGGCCCGTGAATCCTGATTCTCGGCGCTTCATTTTCTCGCACGCTTCGGGACGAGGGTGAAGCCCCAGTCGCGGAGCTTTCCGGTGCGCAGCGTCACGGACTCCTCGGGGCGCTTGCCCCAGCTGTCGTAGCCGCCGAGCCCCATCTGGCGGTAATCGAGGCATACCTCCACGAAATCGCGTACCGGGATGTCGTTCACGTGGGTCTGGCGGCGCATCGCATTACGCGCCTTATCCACCTCGTTGGAGTCGCTTTTCGTCCAGTTGTGCCACTGGTAGTCGCGGCCGACGGCCTGTTCGCCGTCGAGATCCTCGACCGTGCAGCGCAGGGCGTTGAACTCCATGGTCGAGTCAGCCACGATCAGCAGTTCGCCGAAATCGATCCATTCGGTGTCGCAGTGGTGTCCCGTCTCCTGCGGCCGCACGTAGGGGAAGCACTCCCGCCGCGCCGAAGTCTCGTAACGGCCGACGAAGGTGCCTGCCTTGCGGTCCCAGTAATTCTCTTCGGGCCCCCGGCCGAAATAGGCGAAGGCGTCCATGCGTTCGGGCAGGCGGAACCGCACGCCGTAGCGCGGCATTTCGGGCATCGGCTCCTCGCCGGGGGCGAAGTGCATCCGCACGTTGACCGCCCCCGACGGATAGACGGTGTAGGTCGTCGTCACGCGGTTGCCGCCGGCCAGCGCGCGGGTCGCGGCGATCACCGCCGCGTCGCCCTCCATGCGGCCCGTTACCTCGGCGTCGGCGTCGCGCGACGCCTCCTTCCACACCTGCGTGCGGCGGGGCATTCCGTCGCCGTAGTCGTTGTCGACGGGTGCCCGCCAGAAGTTGGGACGCACGCCGAATCCGTCGGCGAAGAGCTCCGTGCCGTCGATTTCATAACTCAGCGCCGCTCCCGTCGTGCGGTTGACGGCGAAGCGGACACGGTCGTTCGCCGCTTCGATCCGGTCGCCCTGCGTCGAGAGCGCCAGCCTCTCGCCCTCCTTTTCATAGGCCGGCAGAGCGCCCTTCTGCAACGGGAACTGCTCCTCGGCCACGACCGTGCCGGCGGGCAGTCCCGGCCGGTCGGTGCGCGTCACGGCCCGCAGGCGCAGGTAATAATTCCGTCCGGGTTTGAGTTTCCCGACGGCCGCGTCGACCGTCTCGCGCTGCTGCGGCGCAGTCTGCAACCGCACCGTGCCGCTGCGCACCGCTTTTCCGTCGGCCTCGACCGTGTAGACGATGTCGTAGCCGTCGAGCGAGGTGAAATAGAAGCGGTTCTCGACTTCGAACGATCCCCGTGCCGGCCCGACCGGACGGAAGGCGATATCGGCGTAGGCGTAACGCACTTCGGCCATGGCGGGATGGGGCGTGCGGTCGGGCGAAACGAGACCGTTGCAGCAGAAGTTGCCGTCGCTCGGCTCGCGGTCGCCGTAGTCGCCGCCGTAGGTCCAATAGAGGGTTCCCGCTGCATCGCGGCGTTCGAATCCCTGGTCGACCCAGTCCCAGATGAAGCCTCCCTGCAAGTTGGGATATTTGTAGATCGACTGCCATTGCAGCCACAGCGAACCGTTGGAGTTGCCCATCGCGTGCGAGTATTCGCACGGAACGACGGGACGGTCGGTGCCCTCGCGTCCCCACTCTTCGAGCATTCCCGCCGTGGGATACATCGGCACGAACATGTCGGTGTTCCACTCCCACTGTGCGCGTTCGTAGCAGATCGGGCGGTTCATGCGGCCTTCGCCCTTCTCGCGGGCTTCGAGCCATTCGTAGGCTTTGTAGAAATTGTAGCCGTTGCCCGATTCGTTGGCGGGCGAGAAGATCGAGACCGAGGGATAGTTGCGGCAGCGCATGTACATGTTGCGCAGGCGCGTCTCGTGCGCCGGCCACCATGCACGGTCGTTGCCCAGCGTGCGGCCCGCGGCCAGATCGTACCCCATGCCGTGACTCTCGACGTTGGCCTCGCTGTAAACGTAGAAGCCCAGCGAGTCGCACAACTCGTAGAAGCGGCGCTGCTGCGGATAGTGGCAGGTGCGGATCGCGTTGACGTTGTGCGCCTTCATCAGCCGCATGTCCCGGAGCAACAGCTCCTCGTCGACGTAGTGTCCCGTGCGGGGATCGTGTTCGTGGAGGTTGACTCCCTTGAATTTCACGGGCTGTCCGTTGACGAGCAGCACGCGGTAGGGGCGTCCCTTGGCGTCGCGCTCGGCGGCGTCGGCGAACTCGAAGCGGCGGAATCCCACCGAGAAGGGGACGTAGACCGTCCGTTCGGGTGTCCGCACGTGCATCACGAGCCGGTAGCGGTCGGGCGTTTCGGCCGTCCAATGCGCTGCGTCGGGTATCTCGGCACGGAACAGGGCTTCGCCCGTTGCCTGCTGCCGTCCCGAGGCGACGGTGCGGCCCTCGGGATCGAGCAGTTCGTAGCCCGCCTCGACCTCCCGATCGCCTGCGAGGAACATTTTCAGCGTGAAAAGCCCCGTGCGATAGCTGTCGTCGAGCGTCGATACGACCTCGAAATCGCGCAGCGCATCCGGCGTCTCGGCCGAGAGGTAGACCGTGCGCTCGATGCCGCTGATGCGCCAGAAGTCCTGCGCTTCGAGGTAGGAACCGGTGCTCCACCGCGTCATTTTGAGCGCCAGCGTATTCTCGCCCGGACGCAGGAGGGGGTCGATGCGGTATTGCGCCGGATTCTTCGAATCTTCGTTGTAACCCGCTTCGCGGCCGTTGACATAGACGTAGACGCCCGATTTGGCGCCGCCGATCGTCAGGTAGACCCTGCGTCCCGCCCACGCTTCGGGAATGGTGAAGGTGCGGCGGTAGACGCCTGCCGGAATCGCCTCGGGCAGGTGCGGCGGCGCGGGATCGATCGTGGCGTATTCGTAGCGCGTGTTGACGTAGATCGGCGTGCCGTGTCCCTGCAACTCCCAGTTGCCCGGAACGCGGATGTCGCTCCACGCCGAAGTGTCGGCGTCGGCGGCCGTCGCGTCGGCGGGCAGGGCGCGGACGTCGTCCGCATAGCGGAATTTCCATACGCCGTCGAGCGAGCGGTAGGCGTCGCTCCGCTCGAAGGAGCGCGTGAGCGCCTCGTCGCGCGAGGCGAACTCCACGAATTCGGTGCGGGGCGCTTCGCGGTTGACTTCCAGCACGGCGAGGTCGCGGTGGTAGGGTTTCTGGGCTGCGGCCGTCGTCGCGAGGGCGGCCGCCAGCAGGGTGAAGGTTCGTTTCATGAGGGAAAGTTTTGGGTCGGTTCTATGGTTTCGCGGAAATATTGCCGGAGGTCGTCCCGTGTACCGGCCGTTTCCGGTGGCACGGCGCGTGACCGCGGCATAAAAAACAGGAGCCGTCCGACATGCGGATAGCTCCTGTACGGATGTTGCGGACGGAATCAGGCTCCGAGCTGTTTCACCTCTTGCCAGATCAGCGCCGAAGCGCCGAGGATGGCGGCGTTCTGGCTCTGGATGCCGCTGGGCAGGAGCTTTACCTTGTTCTTGAAGACGCTCATCATGTTCTCCTCCATGTACCATTGCGTCGGCTCGAAGATGTATTTTCCGGACTTGGCCAGGCCGCCGAAGAGGAAGATCGCCTCCGGCGAAGTGATCGTCACCGCGTCGGCGAGCGCATATCCCAGCAACTCGCCCGTGATGCGGAACGCTTCGAGCGCGATGGGGTCTCCGTGCGATGCGGCCGTCGAGACCATCGCCGCGTCGAAATTGGCGAAGGGGATGTCGCGCAGCTCCGAAGGTTCGGTCATGGTGGCCATCAGTTCGAAAACGGTGCGCTTGATGCCGGTGGCCGAAACGTAGGTTTCCAGACAGCCGCGGCGTCCGCAGCCGCACTGGCGGCCGCCCCGCACGGCGATCACGTGGCCGAATTCGCCGGCGAAGCCGTCGTGGCCGTAGATCATCTCGCCGTTGGCGACGAATCCCGAACCGAGTCCCGTCCCGAGCGTGATCATGATGAAATCCTTCATCCCCTTGGCGTTGCCGTAGATCATCTCGCCGATCGTGGCGGCGTTGGCGTCGTTGGTCATCCGGCACTCGACGCCCGGGAACGCCTTCTTGATGTCGTCCACCAGCGGGAACATGCGGCGGCTCTCGTCGGGATTGGTTTCGCCGACGGGGAACTTCCACAGGTTGGCCGGGTGTTCGATCACGCCCGTGTGGTAATTGGCGTTGGGCGCGCCGATGCCGATGCCCACCAGCTCGTATTCGAACGAGAGGCTGTCGGCCAGCGCATGCAGCGATTCGGTCAGCTCGGCCACATAGGCCGGATAGTCGGTGAAAAGCGGGAATTTCTTGGTCGATACGACCGAATCGGCATAGAGGTCGCCGTTCTCGTCCACCAGCCCGAAGGCCGTGTTGATGCCGCCGATGTCGATTCCTATTGCAAGTTTTTTCATCGTTGCAGAATGTTGGTTTGTGGCGCGGGGCGCCGTTTATTCACTTCCAAAGTTACGGAATTTTCTTACAATTCCAAACTTTTTCGTACATTTGGCTTCGCCGAAGATACTCCCGCTCGGCAAAATGCAAACGAGTTTGCTTTTGCTCTCGCTTATTCGTATCTTTGGACGTGTATTCGCCGACGTTTTCGATAAGCCGAGCGCAATGCCGAACTTCGTTCGGGTTTTGCCGAGGCGGGAAAACGGCTGTCGCGAACGAACGATCAAACGTAAGAAAAATGCAGACCAACGAACAGCTTCTCGACCTTCTCGAAAATTATCTCGCTCAGCGTGAGTTGCCTACCGAACCCGAACGGCTCTACGATCCGATCCGCTATTCGCTCGCGGGCGGCGGCAAGCGCCTGCGCCCGATGCTGCTGCTGCTGTCGTGCGGGCTGTTTGCCGACGACGTCGACGTCGCGCTGCCCGCCGCCGCCGCCGTCGAGATATTCCACAACTTCACGCTGCTGCACGACGACATCATGGACAATGCCGCCGTGCGCCGCGGCAAACCTTCGGTCTACGCCCGCTGGGGCGGCAACGTGGCGATTCTGTCGGGCGACGCCATGCTCATCAGCGCCTACCGGCTGCTGGCGCAGGCACCGCCGGCACTGCTGCCGCGTATTTTGGAGGTCTTCAACACGATGGCGCTGGGTGTTTGCGAAGGGCAGCAGTACGACATGGATTTCGAGAGCAAGCAGAAGGTTTCGGTCGTGGAGTACATGTCGATGATCGAATTGAAGACGTCGGTGCTGGTGGCAGGTTCGGCCATGATGGGTGCGATTCTGGGCGGTGCCGACGAGGAGCAGAGCCGCCGTCTCTACCAGTTCGCCATCGAACTGGGCATGGCCTTCCAGTTGCAGGACGACCTGCTGGACAGCTACGGCGGCGAGGAGTTGGGCAAGACCATCGGCGGCGACATTCTCGAAGGGAAGAAGAGCTACCTGATGGTCACGGCCATGAGCCGTGCCGACGAGGAGCAGCGCGAGGTGCTGCGCCACACCTACAAGGATGCAGCGCTTTCGCCTGCGGAGAAGATCGCCCGCGTGCGCGCCGTCTTCGACGCGCTGGATGTGCCGCGCCTCACGGAGCAGCAGATTTCGCTGCGTTTCGACCGTGCGCTGGCGACGCTCGACGGGCTGAACGTCCCCGATGCGCGCAAGGAGCCGCTGCGCGAGTACGCCCGCAGCCTGATGGGGCGCAGGAAATAGACGATTCGATTTCCCGAAAAAACTCGCGGTTCGGCCTCGGAGACCGGAGTCGGACGAGTATCGGCGGGTTATGGTCCATCGTGCGGGACGGAGCGAACCGCCTGCGATGCAGAACGCTGTCGGAAAAGAGCGGCGGCACGAGAAAAACATTCGAGATGAAACGAAGCGACATAGAACTGATGGCTCCGGCCGGGAGCTACGAGGCGTTGCAGGCGGCCGTACAGGCCGGAGCCGACGCCGTGTATTTCGGTGTGGGGCAGCTCAACATGCGGTCGAAGTCGGCCGCGAATTTCACGCCGGACGATCTGGAACGCATCGTCGGGATCGCCCGCGCGGCGGGGGTGAAGAGCTACCTGACGGTCAATACCGTGATCTATGAAGACGAATTGCGGCAGATGCACGCGCTCGTCGACCGCGCCCGCGCGGCGGGGGTCGACGCCGTGATCGCTTCCGACCTGTCGGCGATCCTCTACGCGCGCCGCATCGGGATGGAGGTGCATATCTCCACGCAGTGCAACCTTACGAACAGCGAGGCGGTGAAATTCTTCTCGCAGTGGGCCGACGTGGTGGTGCTGGCGCGCGAACTGTCGCTCGATCAGATCGGCCGCATCGCCCGCGCGATCGACGAGCAGCAGATCTGCGGCCCTTCGGGCGATCCGGTGCGCATCGAGATGTTCGCCCACGGCGCGCTGTGTATGGCCGTTTCGGGCAAGTGCTACCTGTCGCTGCACGAGACGGGGTGTTCGGCCAACCGGGGCGCCTGCCGCCAGATCTGCCGCCGCAAATATACGCTCACCGACGTGGAGACGGGCGCGCAGCTCGCCGCCGAGGGGCAATACCTCCTTTCGCCCAAAGACCTCTGCACGATCGACTTCCTCGACCGCTTCGTCGGCGCCGGCGTGCGCGTGCTCAAAATCGAAGGGCGTGCCCGCGGTGCGGAGTACGTCAAACGGGTGGTGGCGTGTTACGACCGCGCCCTGCGGGCGATGGAGACGGGCGAATATACGCCCGAACTGGCTGCGGCGCTCAAAGAGGAGCTGGCGACGGTCTTCAACCGCGGCTTCTGGCAGGGTTACTATGCCGGTGCGCCGATGGCCGAACATAGCGAGCATTACGGGTCGTCGGCCACGCGCCGCAAGGTCTACGTGGGGCGGGTGACCAACTTTTTCAAGAAACAGTCGGTGGCCGAGGTATGGGTCGAGGCGTCGCCCGTGCGGCGCGGCGACGAGCTCTTCTTCCAGGGGCCGACGACGGGCGTGGTCGAACTGACGGCCGACCCCTATGTGGGCAATGCTCCTGCCCAGGAGGCCGTGCAAGGGGTCTTCTGTTCGCTGAAAACCCCTTCGCTCGTGCGGCGCGGCGACCAGCTCTACCGCATGGTGCCGGCCGACGCCTCGAATTCGCAGCCCGACTGATTCGCCGCACGCCTTTTGCAGGGAAAACGAAAAGAAATGTCAAAATAACAAAATCATTCGACACGAAAATGGAAACAACCAAACCGACCCTTGCCGCCGCGCAGCCCGATGCCGCGCGCGCGACGCTTTTCCGCAACGTCTATCTCTGGATGACTATGGCGCTCGCACTGACGGCGCTGACGGCCTATACGGTGGCCGGCTCCGAAACGCTGTTGCAGGCGATTTTCAGCAGCCGCTTCGTCTTCCTCGGCCTCATCGTCGCCGAGTTGGTGCTCGTCTTCGTCCTGGCGGCCAACATCATGCGCATGTCGTTCCTGACGGCCACGCTGATGTTCATCGCCTATTCGGTGGTCAACGGCGCCACGCTGTCGACCATTTTCCTCGTCTACGACCTGGGATCGATCGGCCTGACGTTCCTCGTCACGGCCGGCATGTTCGGCGCGATGTCGCTCTACGGCTTCGTCACGGGGCGCGACCTCTCGTCGTGGGGCAACCTGCTGACGATGGCCCTCGTGGGCGTGATCCTCGCCTCGGTGGTCAATCTCTTCCTCCGAAGCGAGATGCTCATGTGGATCGTCACCTATGTCGGCATCCTGCTCTTCGTCGGGCTGACGGCCTACGACACGCAGACGATCAAGCGGATGATCTACTCCGGCGCCGAGGTCGACGAGCCGATGCAGAAAATGGCGCTGCTGGGTGCGCTGTCGCTCTACCTCGATTTCATCAACCTGTTTCTCTACATGCTGCGGCTGCTGGGCAACCGCCGGTAGGGAGACGACGTAAAAAAGACAACCATTTCGTCAAGCCGAGCGCAATCGAACTTGCTCGAATTGCCGAGGCGAGAAATGGAAGAAAAAAATCAACGAACATGTTTCCGGTCAAAACCTACGTTTCGCGCCGTGCCGAGTTGCGCGCGAAGACGGGCGGCGGGCTGATCCTGCTGCCGGGCAACCAGCCCTCAGCCAACAACTATCCCAACAACGCCTACTATTTCCGTCAGGATTCGACGTTCCTCTACTATTTCGGCCTCGACCGGCCGTCGCTCGCGGGCGTCATCGACGCCGATACGGGCGAGGAGGTGCTTTTCGGCGACGATTTCACCGTCGATGACATCATCTGGACGGGGCCGCAGCCCACGCTGCGCGAAGAAGGCGCCCGCGCGGGCGTCGCCGACTGCCGCCCGCTGGCGGCGCTGGCCGACTATCTGGCCGCCGCGATCCGGCTCGGCCGCCGCATACACTACCTGCCGCCCTACCGCGGCGAAACGAAGCTGCAACTCTCGGCGCTGCTGGGGATCGCTCCTGCGCTGCTGCACGACTACAAGTCGGTCGACCTGATGTTCGCCGTCGCGGAGATGCGCGAGGTCAAGAGCGCCGAGGAGGTGGCGCAGATGGAGGATGCCTTCCACATCGGTTACGCCATGCACACTACCGCCATGCGGATGTGCCGCGCGGGCGTCGTCGAGCGCGAGATCGCCGGTGCGATCGAGGGCGTCGCCAAGTCGATGGGGCTCGGCGTGTCGTTCCCGTCGATCGTCTCGCAGCACGGCGAGACGCTGCACAACCTCAACTCGGAGGGGGTGCTCGCCGACGGACGACTACTGCTGGTCGATGCCGGCGGCGAGAATCGGATGAACTACTGCTCCGACCACACGCGCACCTACCCTGTCAGCGGCCGTTTCACGGCGCAGCAGCGCGAGATCTACGACATCGTGCTGGCGTGCCACGACCACATCGCACGCATCGTGCGCCCGGGAATGATGTACATGCAGGAGGTACACCTCGAAGCCTACCGCAAGCTGGCCGAGGGGCTCGTCGGCGTGGGGCTGCTCAAAGGTTCGGCCGACGACGCTGTCGCCGCGGGCGCCATGTACCTCTTCATGCCCCACGGACTGGGACACGGGTTGGGCATGGACGTGCACGACTGCGAGAACATCGGCGAGCGCAGTTTCGACTATTCGCTCGTGGCCGAGCGCGCCGCGCAGTCGGCTACCTGCCTCCACCGCGCCACGTGGCGTCTGCGCCCAGGAACGATCCTGAGCGACGAACCGGGCATCTACTTCATCCCGGCGCTCGTCGACAAGTGCGAAGCCGAAGGCAAGTTCCGCGGGATCGTCGACTACGACCTGCTGCGCAGCCGCTACCTCGATTTCGGCGGCATCCGCATCGAAGACGACCTGCTGGTGACCGACACCGGCTGCCGCATCCTCGGCGACCGTACGATCCCCGTGACGGTCGAAGAGCTGGAAGCCGTCGTCGGCCGGTAGACGTATGCGCACGGTCGTCCTCTTCCCCACGGCGGGCGAAGCTGAGCCCTTCCGGCGCCGCTGTCCCGGCGTCGCGTACCGCATCACGGGCGTAGGCCCTGCCGCTGCTGCCGCCGCGACGGCGCGTGCGGTCGTCGGCGAACGCCCCGATCTGCTGCTGCTGGCGGGCATCGCCGGCGTCTATCCCGCATCGGAGGTTGCCGTCGGCGAGGTCGTCGCCGTCGCCGAGGAGCGCGTGGAGGGATTGCCGGAACGGTATGCCGACGTCTATCGTCCGACGTTCGCTGTTCCGGGGCTGCGCACGGCGGTTTCTAACAGCGTCGCACGCAGCGGGGCGGCACCTGCCGGAGCCGAGGTGGAGAACATGGAGGGGGCGGCGTTCTTCGCCGTCGCTGCGGCGCTGGGCGTACCGGCCGCCGAGGTGCGTGCCGTCTCCAACCGCGTGGGAGAACCCTTCGGCGTGTGGCGCGTAGCCGATGCCTGCGAGGCGCTGGCACGGGAGTTGGCGTTGCTCGTCGGCGAAATCGGATCCGTCTCTTCGCAGGATCGACTTCCCCTTCGCCGATCCGCCGGGGGTGTCTGGAAAGGGTGATAAATTTGAAATTCAAACCGATAGGCTTATGAAAACATCTACCAAATGGATGATCGGCATCGCCGCCGCGCTGGTGCTCTTCTTCCTCCTGATTTTCTATTCGAGCGAGATCTACGTCTGGGCCATGGGCAAGATCACGACGCTCGTCATCTGGGCCGTGATCTTCCTGGCGGGCTTCCTGATCGGCCGTTTCGGCGGCCGGAGCAGGTCGGAGAAGGCGGTCACGAAAAAACGGCTTTCGGCCGACGACGATGACTGACCGGTTGCGCCTCCGTATTTCGCCCTGCCCCAACGATACGTTCATGTTCGAGGCATTGCTCAACGGTCGTATCCCGACGCAGGGCCTCGCGTTCGAGGTCGGATTCCAGGATATCGAGGAGCTGAACGAAGGCGTCTCGTCGCCCGACGGACCCGATATTTCGAAGATCAGCTATGCCGTGCTGCCGGCCGTCGTCGACCGTTATGCGCTGCTCGACAGCGGATCGGCACTCGGACGGGGCAACGGGCAGTTGCTCGTGCGGCGCCGCGGCGACCGGTCGCCGATCCGGCGCGTAGCCATTCCGGGCGAACTCACGACGGCCAATGCCATGCTGCTGCGCTTTTTTCCCTCGATCGTCGACCGTACGCCGGTGCTCTTTTCCGAGATCGCCGCAGCGGTCGAACGGGGTGCGTTCGACGCGGGCGTACTCATTCACGAAGGGCGTTTTACCTACGAGCGGCACAATCTGGAACTGGTGGCCGATCTGGGAGCGTTGTGGGAGCGGCAGACGGGGCTGCCGTTGCCGTTGGGCGGCATCGTGGCGAGTCGGGAATTGCCGGCGGAGGTGCGTCGCACCTTCGATCGGGTGTTGCACGACAGCATCGCCTACGCGCTCGAACACCCGACGGTGTCGCGGCCGTTCGTCAGGGAACACGCTCGGGAGTTGGACGACGAGGTGATCGACCGTCATATCGCGCTCTTCGTCAATCGCTATTCGCTTGCATTGGGCGAGGAGGGGCGTCGGGCGGTGCGCGAACTGACCGGACTTCCCGATCTGCGGTTGGGCTGGGAACCCCTGCACGGGAGTTGACCGACGCGGGCTTTCCGCCGCCGGAAACGGTTTTCACCCCCGCTGCGATACATTGCAGCAGGGGTGATTTCGTGTGCGCCCGGTCCGGGTGCGTATGTTGTCGTCGATTTCCGGATCGGTCGCTGCATAGAGAAGGCGGTGCGGCGGATGTCGCTGCGGATCAAAGGGTGTGGACGACGATCAGCCCTTCGCGCAGTTCCAGCCGCATCGGGATCGGTTCGCCGCCGCGGACGCGGCCGACGACCTCGCCCGCCGCGAAGTCGATCCGTTCGATCGCAAGGTCGCGCAGCAGGTCGAGTCCGCGACGGCGGGCCAGCTTGTAGAGCGTCTCCTTGGCGCACCAGACCACGCCCGCCACGCGCGGATCGTCGCCGAGTGCGGCCTCGGCCGGAGTAAGGAAATGCGCCGCCGCGCGGGTGAAACGACGTGTCTCGGATTCGATGTCTACCGCACAGGGGCGGTCGGAGATCACGACGGCCGCGTGCCCGCCCCCGTGCGAGACGCCGATATGGCGCGGATCGCCGATCAGCACGGGGCCGCCCGCGGCGTCGTAGCCGATCGGCACGGCACCCAGTTCGCGGTAGACGACGGCGCGCCATGTGAGGTATTCGGCCCGTCGGCGGGGCGGGAATGCGGCCGCAGCGGCCCAGTCGGCATCGGTCACCTGCCCGCGAAGCGTGTCGGGCGAAGCCAGCGGGGCGAGGATGCAGCGGAGGGTCATCTTTTCGGGATTGAGCGGGTTGGGGAATCCGGTGCGCGGCCGTCTATTCGGGCAGCGTCACCTGTACCTTGTCGATGCGTCGGCCTTCGATCGTGTGGGCCGTGAAACGGAGGTCGTGCGTGGTCACGACATCGCCCTTTTTCAGAAAATCGCGCTTGATTTCGAGCATCAGCCCCGCCAGCGTCTCGGCCTCGCCCTTGACGTCGGCGAAGGTGTTTTCGGGCAGTTGCAGGATGCGTTCGAAGTCGCCGATGTGGGTCTTGCCGTCGAAGAGGTAGTTGCGGTCGTCGAGCTTGGTGTAGGCGCTTTCGACGGCGTCGCTCTCGTCCGAAATCTCGCCGACGATCTCTTCGAGAATATCTTCGAGCGAGACGATGCCCAGCGTCGAACCGTATTCGTCGACCACGACGGCCATGTGTACCTTGTTCGACTGAAACTCTTCCAGCAGGTCGTTGATCTTCTTGTGTTCGGGCACGAAATAGGCTTTTCGCAACAGTTGTTGCCAGCCGAATTCGTCGCCGTTGTTGATGTAGGGCAGCAGATCCTTGACGTAGAGGATTCCCTTGATATTGTCCAGATCCTCGTCGTAGACCGGAATGCGCGAGAAGCCCGAAGCGATGATGCGTTCCTTGACGCTCAGGTAGTTGTCGCCGATTCCGACGGCGACGACATCCACGCGGGGACGCATGATCTCCTGCACCTCGGTGTTGGCGAACTTGACGATGCCCGAGAGCATGTTGTGCTCCTCGGCCGAGGCGGTGGCGGTCATGTCGACGGCGTCGGCCAGCTCGTCGAGCGAAATCTCGTTGCGACGCGCGGCGTGTTCGCTGATCGTGCTGCTCGTGCGGATCAGGATGTAGGCGAAGGGGCGCATCAGCCAGCGCATCAGCAGGATGGGGCGCGCTACCGTACGGGCGAACCGCAGGGGGCGGCTCTGGGCGAATACCTTGGGGATGATCTCGCCGAAAAGCAGCAGCAGGAAAGTGGCGATGACCGATTCGAAGAGAAAGCGCATGCCGGCCGAGCCGAACGTGAAGAGCAGGTTGATGATGCGTGCGGCCAGGATGACGATGCAGATGTTCACCAGATTGTTGACCACCAGAATCGTAGCGAGCAGTTGATCGACGTCGCCAAGCAGCCGCAGAATGGCGTCGTTCGAAGATTTTTCGGGATGTGCCTTGATGTCCCGTATGTCGTGCGGCGTGAGCGAGAAAAACGACGTCTCGGCGCCCGAAACGAGGGCCGAGACTGCCAGCAGGCACACCGCGACCGCTCCCGGCAGGAGCAGACCGATGTCTACGGGGTTGAGTGTGACCAGACTACCTTCCAAATTCGTCTATTTTCGTTTTGCACTGCCTGCCGACGGATCAGTCGAAGAGCGAGCCGCCCTTCTCCTGCGGAGGTTTCGCCGCGGCGTCGCCCTCCTCCTTGAGCACCTCCTTGCGGCTGGTCGAGGTCTCGACGATCAGCTCGGCCTTGCGCGTCCGGTAGGCCGGTACGGCCAGTTGCGCCTCGATGTTCTTGTAACGTGTCGGCCGTTCGCCCAGCATCACCTGCGTCATGGGCCGCAGCGTCGGCACGGGGCGCGGTTTGATCGGTTCGAGCACCGTGTTCTCTTCGCGGGGCTGCGCGGCGAGGACGTCGGCGGGCGGGACGACCGGTTTCGCGGCGCGCTCGATCGCCGCGCTGTCGAATCCCGTCGCCACGACGACCAGCTCGATGCGTCGCCCCAGCTGCGGTTTGACGCTCGTGCCCCAGATGATGTTGGCGTCGTGCACCGTGCCGTCGGGGGCCTGTACGCTGGCGTGCGACTGGATGTATTTCAGGATCTCCATCACCTCGTCCAGCGCCAGCGAATCGGCGTCGGAGGTCGAGATGTTCAGCAGGATGTTTTTCGCGCCCGATATGAGCGTATGGTCGAGCAGCGGCGATTCGAGCGACGTGCGGGCCACCTCTGCGGCGCGGTGCTCGCCTTCGGCCGTAGCCACCGACATGTGGGCGCGGCCGCTGTCGCGCATCACCTTCGACACGTCGGCGAAGTCGACGTTGACCATGTCGCTTTCGACGGTGATGATCTCGGCGATGCCCTTGGCAGCCGATGCGAGGATGTCGTCGGCCTTGCCGAAGGCCTGTTTGAGCGAGAGGCGGCCGTACATCTCGACGATGTTCTCGTTGTTGATGACCAATAGCGAATCGACGTTGCGGCTCAGCTCCTCGATGCCCCGAAAGGCCTGTTCGTAGCGGATCTTGCCCTCGACGGCCAGCGGCGAGGTGACGATACCGACGGTGAGGATGCCCATTTCATGCGCCAGTTTGGCGATTACGGGCGATGCGCCCGTGCCCGTGCCGCCGCCCATACCGGCCGTCACGAAGAGCATCCGCGTGCCGGCCGCTTCGAGCCTGCGGCGGATGTCGTCGAGCGATTCGATGGCCGCCTTGCGTCCGTTTTCGGGATCGTTGCCCGCACCGAGACCTTCGCGCCCCAGCTGCACCTTCTCCTCGACGGGACTGTTGTCCAACGCCTGCGCGTCGGTGTTGCAGACCATGAACCCGACATCCTTGATGCCGAGGTTCCACATGTGGTTCACGGCGTTGCCGCCGGCACCGCCGACGCCCACCACCATGATTATCGAAGATTTATCTTTTGCCGCAGCAATTTCGTTCATCAGATCGTCACTCATAATTCCTTAACCTCTTTTTCGTCGGGCGTTCGTTCCGGTTGCCGGCCGGTTTTGCGTTTTCTCGTTCATATTGTTTCGGCTTCCCGCCGCCTTGCCCGGTCGGGCGACTCAGATCTCTTCGTCTTCCGATCCGGTGAAGAAGTCGTCCAGGCGGGTTCCCAACTTCTGTTTGAGCTTGTCGAGCAGGCCCCGTTTCGGACGATGCGGCGTCTCGGCGGTTTCGGCTGCGGCCCCTTGCGCCGCCCCTTCCGTTGCGGCGTTCGCCGCGGGTGTCGTCGGCGGGGGAATCGGTGCGGCCGCGGGCCGCGGTGTGTAGGGCGCTGCCGAAACGCCTGTCGCGGGCTTCCCGGCAGAGTAGGGGGTCGCGCGCGGGATCGTCGGCCCGGCGGACTGTGCCGCACCTCCCTGACGCGGGATATCGGTCACGGCGCAGTCGCCGTGGGCGGCGCCGCGGAGCAGCAGTCCGACGGCCGTCGAGTAGGCCGGCGAAGCGACCTTTTCCCGCGACGTCTCGTCGACGGCCTCCTCGGCCGTGCCGATGCGGACCTCCATGCCCGTTACGCGGCGGAACAGTTCGTCGATATGTTGCAACTGCGCCGAGCCGCCCGTCAGCACGATGCCGTAGGCCAGCTTGTCGCCGAATCCCGAATCCCGGATCTCCTGCGCGACGTATTCGGCGATGTCGCGGGCGCGCGATTCGATCACCACGGCCAGGTTGTGCAGCAGGATATCCTTGGTCTCCTTGGCGGAGCGTCCCTTGACGCTCACCATCTTGTTTTCGGGCGCCAGCTCGGCGACCGCCGAACCGAATTTGCGTTTGAGGCTGTCCACGTGGCGTTCGAGGATGCCCAGCGTGCGGATGTCGTTGTTGATCGCCCCCGCCCCCATGGGGATGGTGGCGATGTAGCGCGGCACGTTGCGGTAGTAGACCGCCACGTCGGTCACGCCGCCGCCGATGTTGACTACGGCCGCACCCTCCTCCTTCTCGTCCGCCGAGAGGACGGCGGCGCCCGTCACCAGCGCGTTGGCGTACATCCCCAGCGAGCGGATGCCCAGCCGGCGCAGCGCCAGGTTGAGCCGTTCGATCGGGGTTTTGGCGCAAAGGATGAAGTTGAAGGTCGATGCGAGCCGCTTGCCGAACGATCCGACGGGGTCGGCCACCTCCTGGTTTTCGTCCACGAGGTAGTTTTGCGGGATGCGCTCCATGATCGTCTCGTCGTCGGGGGCCTGCACGTTGCGCATACGGTCGAACAGCGCCTCCACGTCGGTGCGGTTGACGCCGTTCTGCGGATCGGAGGTGAAGACGTGGTCGGTGTGGCGGGCGCAGCGCACGAAATCGCCCGAAATGCCGGTGTAGGCTTCGGTGATGCGGATGCCCAGCTCCTCGCCAACGGCCTCGATGGCCGCCTTGATGGAATTGCTCACCTGCTCGATATTCGTAATCATGCCTGCCTTCACTCCCTGCGAAGGTTTCGAGACGATGCTGCGGACGACCGGACGTCCCTCGGCGTCGCGTTCGGCGACGGCCACCACGACGTTCGACGATCCCAGGTCGATTGCGACGATGTAATTCTTCTTCTCCACGTTTGTCAGCTTTGTTTCATCGGGCGTTTGCCTTGCGGACGGTCTTTCGGCCGCCGCTCCGGTGCAGACGCTCTATTTTGTGCACACCACTTGTTCTTTGTATTTGACGTTGATCGTGCGGTACTCTTCCCATCCGATGTTCCGCAATCCGCGGCGGTAGAACGTCAGCAGTTTCGCGAGTTTCTCCTCCGCGTCGTCGGGGCTGCCGAAGATCACCGTATGGCTGCCCGTGCGGGGTACCAGTTCGATCTCGGGCGCTCCGTCCGGGCCTTTCGCCACGACGATCTGGACGATCTCCGATCGCCAGAAATCGTCCTTTTCGACGAGCACCACAAAGTTAAGCAGTTTCAGGAAATCTTCGTAGCTTTTCCGCAACTTTTTTTGTTTTTCCCGTTCGGCCGCCTGTCGGGCGGAGATTTTATCGATGCGCTCCTGCAAGACCCGCGCCGTATAGCGGTATTCGCGGCGCAGCCGCGCCTTTTTTTCACGCAGCTCCTTCACGCGGCGCTCGAAATTTTCGCGGCGTTCGAACAGCCCTTTCTTGATCGTCATGCGCCGCAGCGCCTTGATGTTTTCGTCGTTCTCGCGCTCGGCGCGGTAGAGCGGATATTTTTCGCGTTCGATCTCGGCGATGCGGCCCTCCGATTCGGCGATCCGCGCGGCGGTGTAATCCGCTATCGATCCCGTGTAGGAGGCCGGAGCGGGCGGGGCGTAGGAACCGGTCATCACCGGAACGTAGAGTGCCGACGACTGCGGCGCCGCGAAGAGATACCCTTCGTCGGTGGCGTAGGCGTTGTAGCCGTCGAACAGCAGCCGCACGACGGGACGGCGCTGGCGCACGGCGATGCGCAGCACGCCGCCGTAGTCGATCGAGGCGGTGGCGTCGGCCACGAACCCGTTGCGCAGGATCAGTCCTTCGATGCTCCGCAGGTCGACCTCGCGCGCCGCCGCACCGACGGTTTTCACGCCGCTGCGCGCCAGCCACTGCCGTACTGCGCCGCCCGTGACGAGCTGCCCGTGCGACGAACTGTCGGCGATCTCGATATCGAGCCGCTGCACGACGAGCTGTCGCCGGTGAGTCCGCACCCGTGCGGCCGAGTAGACGATGTACCCGGCCACGGCGGCCCACAGCAGCCCGATGAGCGTGTATCGCAGCGGTCTGGGCATCCGTCAGGCTTTTTTACGCAATACGTCCGCCACGGCATCGCAGCAGGCGTCGATGTTGCCCGCCCCGAAGCTGACGACCACGTCGGTCGCGGCTGCGCCGAGCGTCGCCGCCAGCGCTTCGCGGCCGACGATGCGGCACGGTACGGTGACCCGTTCGGCGATGATCTCGGAGGCGATGCCCTCGATCGGCTCCTCGCGTGCGGGATAGATCGGCAGCAGCAGCACTTCGTCGGCCTGCGACAGCGCCTCGGCGAACTCGCGGTAGAAGTCGCGCGTGCGGGTGTAGAGGTGCGGCTGGAAGACCGCCGTCACGCGCCGGCCGGGAAACATCCGCCGCACCGAGGTGAGCGCGGCGGCCAGTTCGCGCGGATGGTGGGCATAGTCGTCCATGTAGACCTGCCGCGGGGTATTGACGTAGAATTCGAAGCGGCGTTTGACCCCCTCGAAGGCCGCCAGCGCACGCCGCAGTCGCTCTGTGTCGAGCGTCCCTCCTTCGGCGCGGGCGGCGCACCACATCGCCGCGACGGCCGCCACGGCGTTTTCGACGTTGACCCAGCCGGGGATCCCCAACGTGCAGTCGGCGATCACACCCGACGGCGTGACCAGATCGTAGCGGTAGTGCCCGCCCTCGATGAGCTGCACGTCGCGGGCGTAGAAGTCGCAGGGGGTGTCGTAGGCGTAGCGGTAGACCGTGACGGCGTCGTTGCGCAGCGCCACGTCGACGCCTGCTTTGAGTACCAGCGCGCCGCCCGGCCGGATGCGCTCGATGAACTGTGCGAAGGCCTCCTTCACGGCTTCGTGGGTGCCGTAGATGTCGAGATGGTCGGCGTCTACGGCCGTGACGACCGCCACGTCGGGCCGCAGGCGGAGGAACGAGCGGTCGAACTCGTCGGCTTCGACTGCGAGCCGCGGCCCGTCGCCCAGCACCAGATTGCTGCCGAAGTTCTTCGAGATGCCGCCCAGAAAGGCGCTTCCGGTCCCTTCGACCTCGCGGTTGAGCCATGCGACGAGCGTCGAGGTGGTGGTCTTGCCGTGCGTGCCGGCCACGGCCATCACGTATTTGCCGGCCGAGAGGTGGCCCAGCATCTGCGACCGTTTCTCGACGGTGAAGCCGTGGTCTCGGAACCAGCTCAGTTCGGAGTGGTCGTCCGGCACGGCGGGGGTGTAGACCACCACGGTGCCCTCCCGCTCGCGGAACGGGGCGGGAATGGCCGCCGTGTCGTCCGTGTAGTGAATGGCGGCTCCCTCGGCCGCGAGCGCCTCGGTGAGTGCCGACCGCGTGCGGTCGTAACCGGCCACCTCGCGGCCTTCGTGGAGGAAATAGCGGGCCAGCGCGCTCATGCCGATACCGCCGATGCCGATGAAATAGATGCGTTGTATCTCCATCTTACCAGATTTTTTCGATTTCGTCGACGATCCGTTCCGCCGCGTCGGGTACGGCCAGCGCCGCGATGTTGCGGGCGAGCAGCGTCCTCCGTGCGGGGTCGGCGAGCAGTTCGCCCGCCGTCTCCATGGCCCGTGCGGGCGCTTCGGCGTCGGCGACCAGAACGGCAGCCTGCCGGTCGACGAGTGCCTGCGCGTTCTTGGTCTGGTGATCTTCGGCCACGTTGGGCGAGGGGACGAAGAGCGTGGGCTTGCCCACCAGACACAGCTCCGAGACGGAGCAGGCGCCGCTGCGCGACACTACGACGTCGGCCGCGGCATAGGCGCGGTCCATACGGTCGATGAAGGCTCCCTGCCAGACGCCCGGCGCGGGATGTTCTTCGAGAAAGCGCCGCATCTCGGCCTCGTAATATTTGCCCGTCTGCCAGATCACCTGGAACGGCGGCCGGAACTCCTGTCGCGCGAGCCACGCCTTCATCGTCTCGTTGAGCGTGCGGCAGCCCAGCGAGCCGCCCACGACGAGCACCGTGGGGCGTGCGGCGTCCAATCCGAAAGCGGCCGCTCCTTCCAGCCGGTCGGCCTCGGTCGGCACGGCGAAGCGTCCGCGCAGGGGATTTCCCGTGTGCACGATCCGCTCGGCGGGGAAGAAGCGCTCCATGCCGTCGTAGGCCACGCAGATACGTCGCGCACCGCGTGCGAGGATCTTGTTCGTCAGACCGGCGTAGGAGTTCTGCTCCTGAATGAGCGTCGGGATTCCCGATCGCTGTGCGGCCCACAGCACGGGCCCCGAGGCGTAGCCGCCGAATCCCACCACGACGTCGGCGCCGAACTCGCGGATCGTGCGCCGCGCACGGCCGACGCTTTTGAGTACCTTGAAGGGCAGCGCCAGATTCGACAGCGCGAACCGCCGTTGCAGTCCCGCCGTCGGCAGCCCTACGATGCGGTAGCCCAGCGCCGGAATCTTCTCCATCTCCATTTTGCCTTCGGCGCCGACGAAGAGCAGTTCCACCCCGTCGCCGCAGCGGCGTTGAAGTGCTTCGGCCACCGCGACGGCCGGATAGATGTGGCCGCCCGTGCCGCCGCCCGAAAGTATGATGCGTTTTATCATATCGTTTTTGTCAGTCAAGATAGTATTTTTTCTTTTCATCCTGCGTCAACGGTCGGTTTTCGAACCGTTTGCGGGTTCTGTCGATCAGCTCCTGCAAGGGTTCGATGGAGCGGATGGAGACCGATTTATCCGACGCAGCGACGATCCGCCTTCCGTCGGGACTGAATGAGGCGGCGAATGTCAGTGTTTCCCATTCGAAATTCTGGAGCGCTTTACCGCTCTCGGCATCCCATAGCAGTACGGTATGGCGAAGGGAAGCGGAAACGACGTGTTTTCCGTCGGGGCTGAACGATACGACGGTTAAGACTTCCATCGGATCATCGAATTTGCGAATATCCCTTCTGCTTTCGATATCCCAGATTCGGATTATTCTGTTGGATACGTAAATTATCTTATCTGCGTCGGGGCTGAATGATGCGGTGGTATAAGCATCGATAAACCCGTCGAGCTTGCAAGTCTCCTGTCCGCTTTCGACATCCCAGATTCGCACGGTTCTTTGAGAAGTGGAAACGATCCGTTTCCCGTCCGAATCGAAGGACGCGGCTGCTACGGGAGAGGGGTGTTCGAATCTGCGAAGCTCTTTTCCGCTGTCGGTCTCCCATATTCGCACGGTTCCATCTCCCGATGCGGAGAGGATCCTGCTTTGGTCGGGACTGAATTCCGCGGAGGTTACATCGTCCGTATGCCCTTCGAAGCTGCGGATCTCCGCTCCGCTCCCGACCTCCCAGATTCGCACGGAGTTGTCCCTTGACGCCGAAACGATCATCCGTCCGTCGGGGCTGAACGAGGCAGAACACACCGTGGACGTATGCCCGTTGAGTTTGTGAAGTTCGGTTCCGCTTTCGGCATCCCAGATCCGCACGGTGCCGTCATTCGATGCCGAAACGACCCGCATTGCGTCGGGGGCGAATGCCGCGCAGGTCACGCCGTCCGTATGTCCTTCGAGCTTGTGAATATACGCTCCCCTTTTGGCATCCCAGATTCGCACGGTTTTATCTTCCGAAGCCGAAACGATTCGGTTTCCATCGGAACTGAATGAAGCGAAGTTCACGGAATCGGCATGTCCGTCGATTCGGTAATCTCTCCATCTGTTTTCGGTATCCCGAATCCGCACCGTGCCGTCCTGCGATGCGGAAACGATCCGCTTTCCGTCGGGACTGAACGAGGCGCAGGTCACACGACACTTGTGTCCTTCGAAGCGGCCCGTCTCCTCTCCGCTTTCGATGTCCCAGATTCGCACGGTATGATCCCATGAGGCGGCCACCAGATGCCTTCCGTCGGGGCTGAACGAGGCGGAGACCAGCCTGTCGACATGCCCGCGGATCTCGCGGATCTCCGCACCGCTCTCGGCGTCCCAGATTCGTATGAAGGGACAGTTCAGATCGTCCGACGATGAAACGATTCGTTTTCCGTCGGGACTGAATGCCGCGCTGACGGCTTTGGTCGGATGTCCCCGCATGATCGCCGTCTCTATTCGGTCGGCTCTGCGCAGCGCCGCTTCCGCTTCCGCACAGTAGGGACGGTCTTCCGGATCGCCCAACCTTTTCGGAAGCGCCTGCAACGCCAGAAGCCGGGCCAGATAGGAGTCGCCCCGATCGGCGAGGTCCGTCGCTTTTTCGGCCAGAAAACGGCTCTGTACCAGATACAGCCTGTTCCGCTCCTCCCGCTTGCGGCGCTCCTCCTCGATCTTCTCCTTTTCGTAACGTTGCCAGAGTTCGTCGAAACCGATGCGCAGCATGCCGGCCAGGGTCTTGATGAAGGCCTTGTCGCGTCCGGTCTCGTTCACGTTGCCGCCGATCCGCTCCCTGCTGGCCGGCAGATCGCGCAGGATTTCGGGGAAGCACTCCGCTTCCGCGCGGGCGGCGTGGGGGGTGCCTTCGACGATGAACGGAAATATGTTGTCGATGTTGTCGATTCCTTTTCGTTCGCCGATTTCGATGAAATCGGAGACCTCCTTGTTCACCCATTCGGATTGTGCCGACAGCGGGGAGCAGACGACGATGAGGTGTGCGGACGCTTCGAGCGCCTCGTGGATTTGGGCCGGCAGGTTTCCCGCACTCAGCTCGTCGACATCCCGGAAGATCGGCCCGAATTCGGTCGGCAAATCCGGTCGGCCGTTCAATGTCGACGGCAGACGGTAGTGCTCGAATTCGTGTTGGAGCCATGCCGCCCACTCCTCGTCTTCGCGTTTGTAACTGATGAATGCGTAGTATTTATGTTTGTCGTTCATGGTCGTTGTCTGAAATTTACCGTCCCCACGACTCGCGGTCGAGCGAGCGGTAGCCGATCGCCTCGGCGATCGGCGCCGTGCCGATCCGCTCGTCGCCCGCCAGATCGGCGATCGTGCGCGCCACTTTCAGGATGCGGTCGTAGGCGCGTGCCGAGAGGCTGAGCCGCTCCATGGCCCGTTCGAGCAGCGTGCGCGCTTCGGCGTCGATCGGGCAGTATTCGCGCACCATGCGGCCCGTCATCATCGCGTTGGTGTAGACGCCGGCCACGCCCCTGAATCGGTCGCGCTGCACTTCGCGGGCGCGGATGACCCGCCGGCGGATCGCGGCGCTCGGTTCGCCGCGTTCGGCGGAGGCCATCTCCTGAATCGATACCGGCGTCACCTCGATGTGCAGGTCGATGCGGTCCATGAGCGGGCCGGAGATACGGCCCAGATAGCGATGTACGGCGCCCGGCGGGCAGGTGCATTCGCGCGTAGGATGGTTGTAGTAGCCGCACGGGCAGGGATTCATCGCCGCCACCAGCGTGAAGTTGGCCGGATACTCGACGCTGTAACGCGCCCGCGAGACGGTGATGCGCCGCTCTTCGAGGGGCTGCCGGAGCACTTCGAGCACGTTGCGGCCGAATTCGGGCAGCTCGTCCAGAAAGAGGATGCCGTTGTGCGCCAGCGACACTTCGCCCGGGCGGGGCGACTGTCCGCCGCCGATGAGCGCCACCTGCGACGTGAGGTGGTGCGGTGCGCGGAAGGGCCGTTCGGCGAGCAGGCCGCGGTGCGCTCCGATCTTGCCCGCGACGGAGTGGATCTTGGTCGTTTCGAGCGCTTCGTCGAGCGTCAGCGGCGGCAGAATCGAGGGCAGCCGGCGTGCGAGCATCGTCTTGCCCGAACCCGGCGCGCCGATCATCAGCACGTTGTGGCCGCCCGCCGCCGCGATTTCGAGCGCCCGCTTGACGGCCGCCTGCCCCTTGACGTCGGCGAAATCTTCGGCGTAGCCGCCCTCTTCCTCCGCGAAGGCGGCGGGAGCTGCCGCCGGTGCGATCGTCCGGTCGCCGCGCAGGTACTCCACCGTCTCGCCCAGCGATGCCGCACCGATCACCTCCACGCCCTCGACCACGGCCGCTTCGCAGGCGTTGTCGCACGGGACGATCAGACGCCGCAGCCCCTCTTCGCGGGCCTTGACGGCCATCGGAAGGATGCCGCGCACGGGTTTGAGCGTCCCGTCGAGCGACAGTTCGCCCGCCAGCATTGTCCCGTCGAGCGCCTCGGCCGGAACCTGCTCCGTGGCGGCGAGGATGCCCACGGCGATCGGCAGGTCGAAACCCGCCCCCTCCTTGCGTAGATCGGCCGGAGCGAGGTTGACCACCAGCTTCTTACCCGTCATCCGCAGCCCCGTGTTTTCGAAGGCCGAGCGGATGCGCTGTTCGCTCTCCTTGACGGCGTTGTCGGGCAGCCCGACCAGAAAGAGGCCCAGTTGTCCGGCCGCGGCGACGTTGACCTCGACCGAGACCGTCACGGCGTCGATGCCTGCGACGGCTCCTGCTGCGATACGGACGAACATGGCCTTAGAAGGGGGCTTCGTCGCCGAGCGGGCGGGGCGTGATGTCGAATTCGGTGGAGACCATCGATGCGGGGCCGGGGGCGAAGCCTGCCGGTGCGTTCGAATCGCTGGCGAAATCGTCGTACTGCTGCCCCGGTGCGGGCGCGCCGCCCGGCAGCAGGTCGGCGTCGTCGATGTCGGCGAAGCGCGCCTGGTCTTTCAGGAAGCGCAGCTTGACGTCGGTCACGGCGCCGTTGCGGTGCTTGGCGATGATCAGCTCGGCCATGCCCGCCGTGGGCATTCCGTTCTCGTCCTGGTTGATGCCGTAGTATTCGGGACGGTGGATGAAGGCCACGATGTCGGCGTCCTGCTCGATGGCGCCCGACTCGCGCAGGTCCGACAGCTGCGGCCGCTTCGAGCCGCCGCGCAACTCGGTCGAACGGTTCAGCTGCGAAAGGGCGATGATCGGGACGTTGAGCTCCTTGGCGATGGCTTTGAGCGTGCGCGAGATGAACGACACCTCCTGCTCGCGGTTGCCTCCCTTGGCGGCCTGCGGGCCGCCGGTCATCAGTTGCAGGTAGTCGATCATGATGATTTTGATGTCGTTATGTATTTTCAGACGGCGCGCCTTCGAGCGGAACTCGAAGACCGACAGCGCCGGCGTGTCGTCGATGAAGAGTTTGGCGCTTCCCAGCGGCTTGGTGGCCGATTCGAGGTGGCGCCACTGTTCGGGCGAGAGCCGTCCCAGTTTGAGATCGTTGCCCGGTATGCCCGTCTCGGCCACCACCAGACGCATCATGAGCTGGTGCGCCGGCATTTCGAGCGAGAAGAAGGCGACCGCCTGCTCGTGGTCGACCGACATGTTGCGCGCCATGGTGAGTGTGAAGGCCGTCTTACCCATCGAGGGGCGGGCGGCGATGATGATCAGATCCGACGGCTGCCAGCCCATCGTCACACGGTCGAGCGCCATGAAGCCCGACGGCACGCCGTTGAAGGCGCTCTTGTTCTTGGCGTTCTCCTCGATCTGCGCCAGCGTGCGCGCCAGCACGTCGGCTGCCGACTGCACGGAGCGTTTCACGTGTCCTTCGGCCACCTTGAAGATCTCCTGCTCGGCGAAGCCGATCAGGTCCGTCACGTCGGTCGATTCGTCGTAGGAACGGCGCTGAATTTCCGTGGCCGAGCGGATCAGTTCGCGCTGCACGTACTTCTGCGCCACGATTTTGGCGTGGAACTCGACGTTGGCGGCCGAACCGACCTTCTGCGTGAGCTGCGCCAGATAGGAGGCGCCGCCCACCTTTTTGAGCTCCTTCTTGACTTTGAGCCGCTCGGTGACGGTGTAGAGGTCGATCGGCTTCAACTCCGATGACAGCTCCTCGATGGCGCGGTAGATCAACCGGTGCTCCTCGGTGTAGAAGGCTTCGGGGGTGACGAATTCCTGTACGGTGATGATCGAGTCCTTTTCAAGCATCAGCGCACCCAGCACGGCCTCTTCCAGTTCGACGGCCTGCGGCGGGACGTTGCCGCCCATTTCGGTCAGTGCGGCGTAGGCTTCGCGGTTGCGTGCGGACGGTGTCGTATTGTTTTCCTGTGACATGGCATTCGGTTTCGGATTCAAAATTACGCAAAGCTGCGCAATAAATAAAATTAAGCGTAAAAAATAAAATATCTGTCCGCATAAACGGCCGGAGACGTTTCGTGCCGAGAGGAGCATCGCCCGGCGATGTCGGCAGTCCGTCACCGCCCCGCGCGGCGGCCTGCAACTCGCTCCGGCTCGTGCGGCTCCTCCGCCGGCGGCCAACCGGAGCCGCATCGGCACCGTTCGCAGGGCGTCTGACGGTACATTTTCCCGCCCGTCATCCGTCGAGGCCGAACTCCCGCTGCGGGACGGCCAGCACCGCGACGCTCAGCCGGCAGTCGGGCGCGGCGCGCAGGATCGTCTCGGCGCATGAGAGCAGTGTGGCGCCCGTAGTGAGCACGTCGTCCACCAGCAGGAGATGGTGCCCCGCGAGCCTTTCGGGACGGCGTACGGCGAAGATTCCCTCGACGTTGTCCCACCGCTCGGCGTGGCGGTGGAGCGCTTGCGCGGGGTTGTTGCGGATGCGGCGGACGCTGTGGCGGTCGACCTCGGCGCGGAGCGCGCGGGCGATCCCCTCGGCCAGGTACTCCGCCTGATTGTAGCCTCGGCGCAACCGTTTGCGCCAGTGGAGCGGCACGGGGACGATCCGGTCCACCGTGTCGTAGAGGCCGCTGTCGGCCAGGCAGTGACCGTACCATACGCCCATATCGCGTGCAAGACGCCATGCGCCGTCGTATTTGAAGCGGTGGATCAGCTCGCGCCACCCGCTGCCGGGGATGAAGTAGAGGAAGGCTGAGGCCTGTTCGACGGGAACCAGCGCCGAGAGCCGCTCCCACAAGGGATTGTAAGTCGCGTAGCAGAAGCCCGTGAGCGGCACGGCATAGCGGCAGCGGGTGCAGACCACGCGGCTGCCGGGCGGCATCTCGCCGCCGCAGACCGGACACCGCACGGGAAAGAGCAGCCGTCCGACGCCGCGCACCGTATCACTGAGGATCGACATCGCAGCTGAGCGTTACGGTTTGGAACTCTTTCGCACCGAGCGTCTGCCGGAGCACCTCGCGCAGCACTTCCCGGGCACGGGAGGCCGAGGCGCCGCTCTCGATTTTGAGCAGGAATTCGGTGATGTACTCCTCGCGGATGCGGTCGACGGGCGGAGCGACCGGCCCCATGGCCCGTCTGCCGAAACGGCCGCGCAGCGCCACGGCGAGCGCCGCCGAAGCCCGGTAGAGCAGGTCGCGGTCGCGCTGGCGGAGCGTCAGGCGGATCAGCCGTGCGTAGGGCGGATAGGCGAAGGCGCGGCGTTCGGCCAGCTGCGTGCGCGCCATCGCTTCGTAGTCGCCCGCGGCGACCTGCCGGATGACGGGGTGTTCGGGCTCCGTGGTCTGGATCACCACTTCGCCCGCCGCGTCGCGCCGTCCGGCGCGTCCGGCCACCTGCGTCATCAGCTGGAAGGCGCGTTCGGCGGCGCGGAAATCGGGTGCGAAGAGCAGGTTGTCGGCGTTGAGGATGCCTACCAGCGAGACCCGTGCGAAGTCGAACCCTTTGGTAATCATCTGCGTGCCGACCAGCAGGTCGCTCTGCCCGCTCTCGAAGCGGTCGATAATGGCGCGGTAGGCGCGTTCGGAGGTGGCCGTGTCGCGGTCGAGCCGCTCGATGCGCGCCGCGGGGAAGAGGCGCGCCAGCTCTTCCTCGACCTTCTCGGTGCCGAATCCCGCGGGGGTTACCTCACCGGCCCTGCACGCCGGACAGCGGACGGGGACGGTTTCGACGTGGCCGCAGTAGTGGCATTGGAGGCGGTCGTCGCGCTTGTGGTAGGTGAGCGTCACGTTGCAGCGGGGGCAGCGGGCCGTCCAGCCGCAGGCGCGGCACTCGACGTAGGGGGCGAATCCGCGGCGGTTCTGGAAGAGCATCGCCTGCTCGCCGCGGGCGAGTACGTCGGCGAGCTTGTCGAGCAGCAGGCGATTGAAATGGGTCTTGCGCTCGTTGCGCTTGACGGCGCGCAGCGTGTCCGAAACGAGCACGAGCGGCGGCCGAGCGTCGCCGTAGCGCTCGTCGAGCGTCGCCAGCCCGTACTTGCCGCCCAGTGCGTTGGCGTAGCTTTCGAGCGAGGGGGTGGCGCTGCCCAGCACCGTGCGGGCCTCCCGCAGGCGTGCCATGACGACGGCCACGTCGCGGGCGTTGTAGCGCGGCTGCGCGTCGGTCTGCTTGTAGCCCGTGTCGTGCTCCTCGTCGACGACGATCAGTTGCAGGTGCCGCAGCGGCAGAAAGAGCGCCGAGCGGGCGCCGACGACCAGTTCCCCGCCGTCGGAGCGCGTCAGGCGCAGGTAGCTTTCGGTGCGGCGCGCGAGCGTGAGCTTCGAGTGGTAGGCTGTCACGCGGCTGCCGAAGATGCGTTCGAGCCGCGCGATGAGCTGCGCCGTGATGGCGATTTCGGGCACGAGCAGCAGCACGTCGCCGCCGCGGGCGAGCGCCTCGGCGATCAGGTGGATGTAGAGCTCGGTCTTGCCCGAACCGGTGATGCCGTGCAGCAGCACGGTGCGGCGTCCGGCGTCGAAGTGGCCGCGGATCGTATCGAGGCAGCTCTGTTGGGCCGGTGTGAGTGTCGGAAGCTGGAACCGCACGCAGCCGCGTTCGACGCTCCGTTCGCGGCGGGTGAGCGTGACGAGGCCCTTCTTCTGCAATGCCGCCAGCGTCGCGGCGTCGGCCTCCAAGAGCCGTCGGGGCACCTCGCCGGTCGAGATGCGGTCGCCACCCTCGGCCGAAGCGATGGCCAGGAGCGCGGCGTACTGGCGCGGCGCCCGCCGCGAGAGCCGCTCCATGAGGTCGTGGAACCGCTCCTCGTCGTGCAGCGAGGCGTCGAGCGCCGCGTAGAGCTCGGTGCGGGGGCGGTATTCGCGTTCTGCGAACTCCTGTTCGCTGTTGCCCGACGGCTTGATCGTCTGCGGCAGGGCGAAGCGCATCACCTCGCCCAGCGTGCAGAGGTAGTAGTCGGCCATCCACTCCCACAGGGCGCGCTGCCGTGCGTCGAGCAGCGGACGGTCGTAGAGTACCCGCGAGACGGTCTTGATGCGGGGGAAGTCGGGCCGCCGGCCGTGGATGCGCCAGACGATGCCCGTGTAGATGCGCCGCGCCCCGAACTGCACGGCCACGGCCTGCCCCTCCTCCACGTCGAGACCGTCGGCGACGGCGTAGGTGTAGGCGGGCTGCGCCAGCGGCAGGACGATATCGGCGTAACGCTCCATCGGGCAGGTCAGCGGAGTTGGGTCAGTTTGCGGAATCCTTCGCCGTAGGTGCCCGAAACCGATGCGATGGTGACGAAGGCTTTGGGGTCGACGTCGCGGGCGATGCGCAGGACGTGTCCCGCGTCGCGCTTGTAGCAGACGACCATGACGATGCGGATTTCGTGGCGCGAGTAGCCGCCCGTGGCGTCGATGAGCGTCACGCCGCGGTCGGCTTCGTGCAGGATCGCTTCGGCCATGCGGTCGTAGTCGGCCGTGACGATGAAGATCTGGTTCGACTGCTGACTGCCGGCCATGAGCAGGTCGACCGACGTGCCGACGACCACCGTGACGATGTAGCCGTAGACCACGTCCGAGAGGCCGTAGCCTACCAGCAGCGTCGAGCCGATGATGAGTATGTCGGTGTAGATGATGACTTTGCCGTAGGCGACGCCCCAGTATTTGTGGAAGATTTTGGCGACGATGTCCGTGCCGCCCGTGGCGCCGCCGGCGGTGAAGCAGACGGCCATGCCGGCGCCTGCGAGCAGTGCGCCGAGAATGATCGTGAGCAGCTTGTCGTCGAGTCCCAGCACGTCGCCCGACGGCGGGTAGTGGACCATGAAATAGGGCTCCATGAGCGCCATGAATCCCGATGCCACGACGATGCAGAAGAGAGTCTTGAAACCGAAGTTCCACCCCACCGTCAGCCCCGACAGGAGCAGCAGGAAGGCGTTGATCGTCAGGAATACCGTACCGATGCGGATGTCGACGCCCCACATTTCGGCGGCCGTGTGGCTGACGATCATCGCCAGCCCCGTGCCGCCGCCGGCGGCCACCTCCATGGGCTTGATGCAGGCGATCCACCCGAACGAGTAGATCAGCAGGCCCGCGGTCATGAGAACATATTCCCGAAGGGTTTTCAGCAGGTTGGGGAAGGCAATGTTTCGCATAGGCGCTATCGATTGGCGACCGTCGCGGCGGACGGTCGGAGGTTTCGGTTGAGGAGCGGTCGTCAGACCTTGTTGAGGGCTTCGAAGCCCTTGCCGTAGACGCCCATGACGGAACCCACGGAGATGAAGGCGTCGCCGTCGACGCCGCGCACCAGTTTGAGCAGCTGGGAGGTTTCGCGCTTGCGGCAGACCACGACCACGACTTTGATGTCCTCCTTCGAGTACCAGCCCGTAGCGTCGAGGATCGTGGCGCTGTGGCGCGTGGTGGCGATGATCTGGTCGGCCATCGCCTCGTAACGGCGCGTGAAGACGAAGATCTGGCTCGACTGCTGGTTGCCGGCCTGGATCACGTCGACCGTATAGCCCAGCACCGCCGTGACGACGAAGCCGTAGATGACCGAGTCGACGCCCATGTCGCCCACGAACAGCGACGAGAGGATGATCATCGAGTCGACGGTCATCACGATGCGGCCGTAGCTGATCGTCTTGTACTTGTTGACGATCATGGCGATGATGTCCGTGCCGCCCGTCGAGCCGCCCTGCCGGAAGCAGATGGCGATGCCGATGCCGGCGATGATGCCGCCCAGGATGACCAGCAGGATGCGGTCGCTGACGGGATCGAGTGCGAAGAGCGTCTGCCCGGCCGGCGTAACGGCGGCCAGCAGCGGTTGCAGCACCGACATCGTGACCGAGAGCATGGCGATGCAGAAGATGGTCTTCATGCCGAAGTTCCACCCCACGATCGTGCCGCCGATGAGCAGCAGCACGCCGTTGACGATGAGCGTCAACATGCCGATGGGTAGTCCCGTGATATGGTAGAACAGCAGCGACAGACCGGCTGCACCGCCTCCCAGCGTGTTGGCGGGCATGATGCAGGCCAGCCACCCGAACGAGTAGATGAACATGCCGAAAATCATCCAGACATATTCGAGGACGGTTCCGACGACCGCCTGACGGTTTACCCTGGGTCTTTTCATGACAGCGAACGATTAACGCTGCGAAGATACGAAAAATTCGCCCTGATGCGCGTTTTTTTCGACGAGTCTTTTTTCGAGCATCCGCCACAGCGCATCGCCGCGCAGGTTGCCCCACGGCCGCCGGCAGCGGATGCGGGGCGGCGTCTGGCCCGCGATGCGTTCGACGGCGATGTCGGGCCGCAGGCGGCGCAGGATTTCGACCGTCAGGTCGACGTATTCGGCGGCCGTCCAGCGGCGGAATCGCGCGGGCTCCGCGTCGTAGAGGTCGGTCATGCGCGTCCCTTCGACGAACTGCAACTGGTGGAACTTGACCGTGGCGAGCGGCAGCGCGTTGATGATGCGCGTGCGGTCGAGCAGCTCCGCGTCGCTCTCGTCGGGCAGGCCGAGGATGAAGTGCGCGCCCACGGCGACGCCGCGTGCGGCCGTCGCCTCGACGGCGCGTCGTGCCGCGGCGAAGTCGTGGCCCCGGTCGATCGTGCGCAGCGTGGCGTCGGAGGTCGATTCGATGCCGTACTCGACGCAGACGTAGGTGCGGCGGGCGAGGTCGGCCAGATAGTCCAGCTTGGCCGCATCCACGCAGTCGGGACGGGTACCCACGACGATCCCTGCGACGCCGGGGCAGGCGAGCGCCTCCCCGAAGAGCCGTTGGAGCCGTTCGAGCGGCGCATAGGTATTGCTGTACGACTGGAAGTAGACCAGGAATCCCGTTCCGGCCGGAAACCCGCGCCGGTGGAAGGCGATCGCGTCGTCGACCTGCTGCCGGACGGTGCGGCGCGGGTCGCAGTAGGCGGGCGTGAAGGCCTCGTTCGAGCAGAACGAACAGCCGCCGTGTCCTACCGTGCCGTCGCGGTTGGGGCAGGTGAAACCTCCGTCGACCGGAAGTTTCTGTATCGGCCGGCCGAAGGTGCGGCGGCAGTAGGCCGCATAGCTGTGATAGGGTCGTGCGTCGCCCCAGGGGTACATGTCAGGGTCGAAAATCGGTTTTTTTGTTTTATCGTTCGGTGCGGTTATACGAGGACCGCTCCCCGTTTCGACGGCCGTCGTGTTTCCCGGCATTGCCTCTTCGACGGTCCGAACTCTGTGGCGGGTGTCGAGGGGCAATGCCGGGATACGATCAAAAGTTCCAGTCGCGTGTGTCGTAGGTGTCCTTCGGAGCGTTGGGAACGTTCATGAAGAATTTGTGTCCGGTCTTCGCTTCGAGATCGGAGACGCGCATGAAGATGCCTTTCGAGTCGAATTGAGCGGGTTTCGTCACGGCGTTCTTCGAGTAGGACTTGTGCTCGATAAACAGGGCGATGCATTGCAGCTCGTCGCGCGTGCAGTTCACCACCCATTTCTTTCCGGCGCTCTTCTTGGCTTTGAGCAGCACGGTGAAATAGTGGGTCGGGATCGTCGTACCGGAGACCTTCTTGTCGGTGTTGGCCCAATAGCAGCCCACCACCTGATAGCAGGTATCGGCCAATCCGCGCCACTGCTCGTCCACCCAGTCTTCGGCGGTGTTCCACTGACCGCCGCCGCCGTTGAAATAGTCGTTTTGGCCGAGTTGGGGGCCGATGTTCGAGAAGTACATCACCTGGCTGTTGGCCTCGCGGCTTACCAGCCGCTCGGCGGATCCGAGCATGTGCCCGCGCGTGTAACCGTCCCATTTCCCGACCTGTTCATAGGGCAGGTCGGGATCGTCCTTGTAGGAATTTTTGCGCTCGACGTTCTTCTTCGCATAGGCGTCGTGCAACGGCGCGGCGACCCACACGGGGCAGAGTTTCGATTTGCTGTAACAGGCGGTGAAGTTGCGGGCTCTGGCCCCCTTTTCCATCGCGCATTCATGGTCGACGTAGAGGTAGTCGCCGTTCGACACTTCGTTCGGCAGTTCCGCCCAGCCTTTGTGGCGGGTATTGTTGTCGGGCGGCGTGACGGCGCCTGCCTCGGTGGTGAACCCGACGGCCGTGCTGCGCCAGGTCTTCGACGGCGTGACGACGTAGGCCGCGACCTCGTAGGAGGTGTTTTCGCTCAGACCGGTGAAGGTGTAGCGCAACGAGGTCGCTGCCGTACCGCACGACTGCCTGGTCTCGTCGCTCTGCCCCGCCTTTTTCAGCAGGAACCCCGCGTCGGTGACCGTCGCTTCGCCTTCGCAGGTGTAAGTGACGGCGGCCGTGGCCGAGGTGGCGGTGCGCTCCGAGACGGTCAGCGTGCCGAAGACGACCTTCCCGTCGGGTGTCGGTTCGGGCTCCTCGCCCTTTTCGAGCGTGGTGAACGAAATCGTTTCGCTGCGGAAGGTATGGCCTCCGGCAACTACATAGCAGTAGAGTTCGTAGTCGGTTTCGGGCGCGAGGTCTCGCAGCGTGCAGGCCGGTTCGGTCGACCGTTCGCAGACGACCGTCACGGGCGCACCCCCCCCCGCAGGCGTACAGACGAAGCCGTTCTCCTTGACCAGGAATCCTCCCAGATAGAGATAGCTGGCCGAGAAGTCGGCCGAGGTGGCCGCCGGAGTGGCCTTTACGTTCGAAAACCGGCACTCTTCGCGCGGATCGGAGGGCGAAGGTTCGCCGCCCGGCGTGTCGCTGTCGCTGCAAGACACTGCCAGAAGCAGGATCGGGAGCGTGAAAGTCAGGTAAAAGCGTTTCATCGTATAAGTTGTTTCACTCTTTGTTTTTCGAATCGATCCAGATCGTCACCGGCCCGTCGTTGACCAGTTCGACGGCCATGTCGGCGCCGAACTCGCCCGTGCGGACGGGGCGGCCGCTCGCGGCTGCGAGCGCCGCGACGAACCGCTGGTACATCGGTCGTGCGAAGGCTTCGCCCGCGGCGCGGAAATAGGAGGGGCGGTTGCCCTTGCGCGTCGAGGCGTGGAGCGTGAACTGGCTCACGACGAGCAGCTCGCCCGCGGTCTGCCGCACGTCGAGGTTCATCACCCCCGCTTCGTCGTCGAAGACGCGCAGGCGCGAGGCTTTGCCCGCCAGATAGTCGATGTCCTCCTGCGTATCGGCCTCCTCGATGCCGACGAGCAGCAGCAGTCCCGCTCCGATCGACGAATGGAGTGTGCCGTCGATCGTGACCGAGGCGCGGCGGACGCGTTGGATCAGCAGGCGCATGGTTCGGAGGCGTTACGGGCGAAGAAGGCCCAGAGGTTGTCGCCGGCGGGGACGGGGGCCGTGATGCGCACCGGCTCCCGACGGACGGGATGCGTGAATTCGATCGCCCGCGAGTGGAGCGAGATACCGCCGTCGGGGTTCGAGCGGCGGGCGCCGTATTTCAAGTCGCCCTTGATCGGGCAGCCGATCTTCGAGAGCTGGGCGCGGATCTGGTGGTGGCGGCCCGTAAGCAGTTCGACCTCGACGAGCGTGTAGTTGGTCGAGGCGCCGAGCGTGCGGTAGCGTAGCCGCGCCTCCTTCGCTTCGGGTTTCGGAGCGTCGCAGGCGCGCGAGCGGTTGGTGCGGCCGTCGCGCAGCACCCAGTGGCGCAGTTCCCCTTCGAGCGGGTCGGGCCGCTGTTCCGTGACGGCCCAGTAGGTTTTGCGGATTTCGCCCGAACGGATCATTTCGTTGAGCCGCACCAGCGCCTTCGAGGTCTTGGCGAAGAGCACTGCGCCGCTCACGGGACGGTCGATGCGGTGCACGACGCCGAGAAACACCTCGCCGGGTTTCGCGTCGCGTCGTTTGATGTAGGCCTTGATCTGGTCTTCGAGGGCGCTTTGGCCCGAAGGATCGGGTTGTACGAGGTCGCCGCAGCGCTTGTTGACCACCAGCAGGTGGTTGTCTTCGTAGAGAATATCGTCGGAAGAGAACATCTCAGAGCTTGAAGGTGAAGGGGAGGAGTTTCTCGGCCGTATCGACCGCGCTGGCCGTACCGCCGCCCGACATGACGATGCGCATGGACCGCCCCTGCCGGCGTTCGACGTCGACCATGACCTGCCGGCACTGGCCGCAGGGATAGCATTCGCGCGGCGACGGATCGGAGGCGATGGCGAGCGTCTCGATCGGATCGTCGGGAAAGTTGGTCTGGACGTAGAAGAGCAGCGAGCGTTCGGCGCACAGCCCCGCGGGGAAGACTTCGCTCTCGAAATTTCCGGCGTGGAGCACCTTGCCGCTGGCAAGGCGTGCAGCCGCACCCACACGGAATTTCGAGTAGGGTGCATGGGAGCGGCGCGTGGCGCGCTCGGCCTCGGCCACAAGCGTCCGGTCGGCTTCCGGCAGCTCGGCCGTCGAGGCGTAATGCTCGTAATCGTAAGAGAGTTTCGTCTTCATAGGCACCTCCTCTTGAAATCAGGTGGAAAAGTTTGTAAAGATAATACTATTTTTTCGAACAATTCGACGTCTATTCCGATATTTTTCGGAAGAATGTCGCGTTTTTCATGCGGAATCGTGCGAATCCGTCAGTGCGGAGGCGTCGTTTCGGGTCGTTTCAGAAGTGCAGTCTCCCGTATGAAATGCGGCGGGATGCGTCTTTTTCATCGGTCGGAGATTTGAAAACGGCCCGACGAGTCGTCTCGCCGGGCCGGAACTGAAAAGTCGTTTTCGGGGGAAGTTGTGCCCGGAATTATTCGAGCACGAATTTGGCCTGTATGCTGTATTTGAGCTTGATCGTCTTGAAGTCCAGTCCGGCTGCTTCGCCCGCCGCCTCGGCTGCGTCGTTGGCTACCGCAGCCTTCATACTGCGGGCCATGAAGACGTTGCCGTAGTAGGGCACGACGTCGTTGTTCGAATCGTAGATGTAGAAGCATTTGCCCGCCTTCTGCCCGATGGCGCCGGCCAGCGTTTGGGCGTTGGTCTGCGCGCTCTTCATGGCGGCGATGCGCACTTCGTTCTTATACTGATCCAGTTGCGAGTGGGTCACCTTCTCCATCGAGACGTTCGAAATGCCCAGATCGTTGAGCGATCCGAAAACCTGCGCCACCTGTTCCGGTGTGTTCAGTTTGAGCTGGAACTGTTTCCATGCCAAGGCGTTGCCCTTTTTGAAGTATTCGCTCGACATGTCTACTACGCGAAGCTGCTTCTGCGTGTCGACGCCCAGTTTTTTCAGCGCGTCGAGCATGGCGCGCTCCTGCGTCTGGATCGAGATCTTACCCTTCGAATCCTTCTCGTTGATCGTGACCGAGAGGTAGAATTCGTCGGGGGTGATCTCCTTTTCGGCCTGGCCCCAGACCTGAATATAACTGGCGTCGAATTTCGAAGCCTGTTCCTGCGCCGCTGCGGGGAGTACCGACAGCATGACCGCAGCCATTAAAATGAGTTTTTTCATAGCGTATTTCCGTTTTAAGGTAACTCCTTTGCAAATAAAACGCCGCCTTGTGCGGAATCTTGCATGAAGCGGCGAAAAATTTAATGTCGCCGGCGGACGGAGGCTGCCGCTCTTCGGGTTTTGACCGAAGAGCGAATCTTTCGAAATTGTATTTTGGCAGGCTTCCGGTCTGCGGGATCGCGTTGCGAAAACAACCCAATTCTCACTTCGGGAAAATTCCGCATCTCCGGTTTGGCGTCTTCTGCGAGTAGCAGTTTTTACCACCTTTTGTCACCAAAAGGTGGCGCCAAAAGTGTCCGCCAGGCGAAAA
>ERZ824575.433-NODE-433-length-55444-cov-7.267652_pt1 | contig 55444 bp, 90 predicted proteins | sample MGYA00519470_ERZ824575 | MGnify/ENA primary metagenome ERZ824575 (study PRJEB31778, sample SAMEA3449170) | human gut metagenome | biome: human gut; feature: human-associated habitat; material: faeces | place: United Kingdom | collected 2010/2012 ... | reverse complement strand
CATACGAGCATTTTGTTGACACCAACAAAATGTACGCCGCACAAGAGCAATTTCGTGGCATCACGAAAATGGTCTGCGCACGTTTTCGTGGCCTCACGAAAACATACCATCTCGGCAATGTCAACAAACTGGTGACGTTTTGTCACCAGTTTGCCGTGCTTGGCAATATGGTGCGCAACGCCGGACAGTTGCCGCAGCCTTTCTGGCTCGGTGCTGCCTGTGGCGGCGGCTCGTGTGGTGCTTCCCGCTGCGCTGCGAGGACTTGACCGACAGCAGATGACCAAAACCATCAAAAACGCACCGCTTGGGAGGGTAGACCGTAAGATAGCCTTACTGCGGTACGTTGAGCGGCTCCCACTGCCGGACATTGCAGCACAGACACATTACAGCCGGACGGCGATAGGCTACCGGCTGAAAAGCATTGATAAAATGCTGGATATGTAAAAATTCCCTGCTTTGCCGAAGTCCTGCGTGCCACGCGGGGTACGTTGTAGGCAAAGTGGGGGATTTTTGTTTTATTCGCACTAGTTTTGCCGAAATTCTTGTCTTGCGAGTCAAAATGTGATATTTTATTTTTGCTTCCAATGTGAGGCCCTTAACAGTTAAGCGCTCATACGGATTTTTCCGTATGGGCGCTTTTCTTTTTTGTCCTTCATTTGACGTTCCTTGTCTTTCGTTTTCTTCCGATGCGGTACACTGGATGCACAAGGAGGGATGTATTATGAGCTATTATCCGACACCCGGAACACCTTACGTTCCACAGCAGCCTGTCAATCCTTACGGCGGCATGGGTACAGTTGGTCTTGCTTCTCCCCTACCCAACACGCAGATGCAACAGGCACAACCGCAGCGTCCGCAGCCGATGAATGGGCAGCAGCCCGTTCAACAGTCGGCACAGGATGGCGGTTGGTTGCTTGGCAGACCTGTTTCCAGTAGGGAGGAGTTTTTGGCGATTCCGTCTGACCTATATGGCAGACCGACCTACTGCCCGGACTTGCGCAGCGGCGTAATCTACTGCAAGCGGCTCAACCCGGACACCTGCGAATCCTATGTGCAGGAGTTCTACAGCCCGGAAGCGTGGAGACAGATACAGGCACAACAGGCACAGCAGACCGCCGCACCGACACAGCAGTATGTTCCTATTGAGCAGTACAACGCCCTCGTCCACAGGCTGGATGAACTGGAAAAGTGGCAGAAAAGCTTTTCCAAGCCCGCTGCCACTGCAAAGAAAGGAGAATAACAATGTCCTCTCCGTTTGATGTGATTACGCACAGCCCAATCATGCAGCTTGCAAACCTTGCTCGTGCCGGGCAGAACCCGATGGGACTTATCCAGCAGTTGAGCGGGCAGAATGCTCCTATCATGCAGGGCTTGAACCTGATTCAGGGTAAAAACGAAGCACAGCTCCGAACGATGGCGCAGAACCTCGCCAAAGAGCGTGGTATCGACCTGAACCAGCTGGCAAGCGTCCTGAATTTGACGCTCCCTCGATAACGCATCCCTCTAAGCGAAACTCAAACGCTTCTCAGTTTTGCGGACTTGACAAAAACCGCTTTTGTTTGGCTTCGCCCATCGCATACGGCGGTGGGATAGCATAACGCAAAACTGAAAGGAGTTTTGTTATGGACGATTTTGCAACTGGCTATCTGGCTGGGCAGGACGGCGGCAATAACAACAGCGGATTTTTCGGAAACGAAGGTCTGTGGGCTGTTATTATCCTTGCCATCATCTTCGGCTGGGGTACAAACGGCTATGGCCGGAACGGCGGTGACAACGGCATGAACGCCTACATCCCCTATCTGGTCGGCACTGGCGCAACCGGGCAGGGCGGTGCAGACACCCGCGCGGCTCTGTCTGAGGGCTTCTATCAGCAGGATACCTCCCGTTCTCTGGCGGGCATCCAGAGCGGTATCTGCTCTCTGGGCTATGACCAACTGGCACAGATGAACGGCGTCAACACCAACATCGCGAACGGCTTTGCTGGCGTGAACAGCGCCATTTGTCAGCTTGGCTACCAGAACGCTCAGCTGGTGAACGGTCTGGAACGTAGCGTGTCCAACGGTGATAACGCCATCAGCCTTGCCATCATGCAGGAGGGCAACGCGCGGCAGGCTGGTCAGACCGCACTCGCCACGCAGCTGGCATCTTGCTGCTGCGAGAACAAGCAGCTGATCGGCGACCTGAAGTACACCATCGCAACGGAGGACTGCGCTACCCGTCAGGCCATCGCAGACAACGCCCGCGCTATTGTGGACAACTGCAACGCCAACTTCCGCAGCATGATGGACTACTTCACGCAGGATAAGATTGCCACTCTGACTGCTGAGAACCAGAGCCTGAAGTTCGCCGCTTCTCAGGATCGGCAGAATGCGCTTCTGACCACCGTGATGTCCCAGCAGACTGATACCATCCTGAACCGGGTCAATCCTCGTCCGATTCCCGCTTATCAGGTGGCAAATCCCAACGTGGGCGTTAACTGCTGCGGCTGCTGCTAACTCACACACTCCCCGATAACACCGGGTGAACCATCGGGGCAGGGGTAAGACACCTCTGCCCCTGATTTTTTAGGAGGAAAACATTATGGCTTGCAAAACAAGCTGCCGGCTGTGCCCGCACCTCGTCATCTCGGATGCGGTGACGTTCGCCAATGATACGCTGACCATTAACATCCCTGCTGGCGCATACCAGAACGGAGAAAAGTATTGCATCGTGGTTGCCCAGAGTATCCCGGACACGACCACCATCAACGCCCCTGTGGTCATCACCATCGGTGCAGGAACGACCGCATACCCTCTGACCGACTGCAACTGCGCTCAGGCAACCGCCGAGAGCATTCACACTCGCACCCGCTACGCTACCCGCGTTGCAACGTCTGCGACCGGCACCGGCACGTTCAAATATCTTGGCTGCTTCTGCCGCTCACACGCTGGCGCACCCGCGTCTATTTCTTAAGGAGGTATAGAGATTATGGGCAAGAACAATTTTCGCCGCATGATGATGCTCCGTGAACACGACAAAGACCGTGAGCCGGAGCGCGACCGCCTTGAGGAAGAGCGTGACCGCAGGGAGCGTGAGATGGAACGCCGTCTGCGTAAGCTGGAAGGCGGCGACGACCGCTATTCCTACTATCCGCAGGAGGAAAATCGCTACATCGACCCCTACCCTATCCCCCGCTACCCTGACGTAGAGTATGGGCGCAGAATGCCGCAAATCGGCTTCTCACAGAACGGTGACTGGGATAAACGGTCTGGGCAGTACGAACGTGGCGGTGCAGACAGCCGCTCGATCAAGATGCCACGCCAGCACCTCACCCATGATGAAGCAGAGGAATGGTGCGACAACATGGTGAACGCTGACGGCACGAAGGGTTGTCATTGGACGTTGGAACAGACGCAGGACGTTGCCAAGCAGCGTAACATCAACTGTGACCCGAACGATTTCTGGGCTGTCATGAACATGATGTACTCGGATTATTGTCAGGTCGCAAAACGTCAGTCTGTTGACACTCCGGGCTTCTACGCTGACATGGCAAAGGCGTTCCTTGAGGACGCAGATGCCGCAGACGGCAAGGCATATCTCTACTGGGATTGCATTGCCGATAAGTAAAGAAGAACCCCTGCGTAATCAGTAATGGTTACACAGGGGTGTTTTTCGCTTATCGGATTGTTGTTATTCCTCTATCTTTCATATACTCGATAAAATCCTTTGCTGGCATTCTCTCCGAAAGTTCTTTCATTGTGTATTGACGAGTTTCTTCAACCCAGTGCTTCTTTTCTTCAATGCCAGACAAATCATGGACTGTATACCATTGCGTCTTTGAACTATCAAGACCATTTGAAAGGAATTGAACTTTGAACCAGTTTGGACGTTTCTTTCTAGCAAACCAGTTCAGCTTTGCGAATTTTATCCATGCAATGTTTTTGTAGTTTCCTTCTTTTTGTCCTTTGCTCTTAAAATTATCTTTTATTTTCTTTAAGCTAACATAGCTGGTTTCAACGCATTGGTTTGGCATATATCTTATGCGCCAATCTTTATTTCGAAAGACCATTTTGTCCTCGTATATACTTTCACATGCTCCATTGAGATACCAGTGCGATTCGTAGTGCCCTAACACTTTTTGTTCCATATGTTTCCTTTCTCCCCTGTGCGGTCATTACGACTACACAGGGGTTTACTATTGGAAAAGCTAGGCGGGGTGACGGTTCCCGCATCTCCTAACGATGGGTGATAGCTGCCTGTTCTATCCTCTAGCATTTTCCTTATTCCCAAAGTACGGATTTGGCTTTTATGTCAAATAGGTCTTGCGGATGGAATACAAGGCTCTTGTCAAGTTCCACCACTCCGACAATGGAAAACTTGCCGGGAACTTCTCGCTCAATTCTTGCTTTTGCTTCCTCTTTGCTGTTCGCAAACAAGACGAACGGTGCTTGGAAGTGTCTGCGCTTTACGTCATCATCGTACTGGATTTTGACCCAATAAAAGTTTTCGCCCCCTACTTCTTTCGGTGTTAAGTATTTTTTGACACTTGAGACATCGTAAGTGCAATACCCGATACACTGCGGGTTTCCGTATTTCTCCATAAAATTGTCGTTCCCAATACGAGTTGCCAAAACCATGTGAACGTCTTTCCAACCAACACGGTCATCATTGACCGGTTTATCGTCCATAATAATATCATCAGGGTCTATCACTTTCTTGCCAACCGCTAAATTCCAATTATTTGCAATATAATGTATCATCTGATACCAGTTGTCAAATGTTTTTACTTCTTTCATGGCATCTTCCAAAGAACCACGATGAGGTCTATAAACAATCATACGTCAATCCTCCAACTCAGTTCTTTTTATCCAATACAAACTTTGCAAATTCTTCAATTTCTTCCAAATTTACGATTATTTCATACCATCCTGCTGAATGCCCTTTATCGTAAGCGTACTCCCAAATTTTTTCCGCTTTCTTTTCTGAAATCTCAAAGCCGACTTCTTCTTGAATTGTCTTATAAATTTCTGCGTAGATTTCATCCCTACGCTTCATTTTCTCTTGATTCAGTCGCTTAACTTCATTGTCGTAATCATCGTTGTTCTTTTGCGCTTGCTCTTTGTTCCACTTTACAGACTTATCTTCGTCAAATACAAAATTCGATGGAACTCGCTTGAAGCCATAAGGCTTGCATCCCATATTTGCCATTGCTTCAAATTTCTGCCCAATATCAATCCATACGTCATTCATCTAAGAAATCCTCCAATTCAATCTTTCCCTCTGCTGCTGCGACCGCCAGAGCGTACACGAACTGTCCAATCGTCATTCCGTGTCGCCTTGCTTCACGGTTGATATACTTGCGTTCTTCCTCGCTCATAAGGATGGTAATGCGCTTTGAACGCTTGCCATCACCACTTGCAACGCCCTGATGCGATTCCGGCATCGGGATTTTTTTCTTTGCCAAACCAGCTTCTGCTAGTGCGCCGAGAACATTGCCCTGTTCGATAAGACGTTGAACTTCCTTCGCCTGTTTCAGCTTCTTCGGCTTACTTTCGCTGACTATGGCGTTGTTCGGCTGTGTTTCGCTGTCTTTGGCTTGCTTCGGCTTAATACCGCTTAACTGTGCTTCATTGTGCTGTGCATGGCTGTCTGTGGCTTCACTGGGCTTAATCTGTGCTTGTTCGGCCACGTTCGGCTTTGCTTGGCTTACTTCTTCTTCCTTTGGCTCACTTCGGCTTAATACATTCTCAGAAAAAATAGGCTGAAAATCGAACCCGCCAAGCAGACCTGTGGATTTTTTGCTAGTTGATTTCATCAGCCCTCACCTCCAACAAGATACTGCGCCAACGCCTTGAAATCCTCTGCGCTGGTACTCTTTGCCGTGTCGCCGCTGAACAGGCTGTGCCGCTCTGCCTGAGCCTTACGAACGCCCATAGACGGTCTAATCTTCACGTCCAACAGGGTTGTGCCCATGCTCTGTGCAATCACAGGAAGCTGCTCCACAACCTCTTTGGACAGGTTCTCCCTGCTTTTGTACTGGTTCAGAAGCAGACCTTCAATCTTCAAAGTTGGGTTGAAATATCTACGAACATCACCGATGGTCTGTGAAAGCTGGCTCAAACCAGCCAGTGCGTAACGGTCTGCTGTGATAGGTACGATAATGCTGTTGGCGGCGATCAGTGCGTTCACAAGCGCAAGGCCGAGCTGCGGGGGAGTGTCCAGTACAATGTAATCGTACTGCTCGGATACACTTTCAAGGGCTTCTCGCAGTCGGAAGTTCTTACCCATGTCCCGGACAAGCTGCTCGTCAATGTCCTTCAATGCGCTGTCAGACGGAAGAATGTCACCGGCTTCACAGTGCTGGATTCCTTCCTCTACCGTGCCCTGCCGGGTCATCACGTCAAACAGTGTGCATACATCCTCTGTCTGTGCGCCGTAGGTGTCCGTTGCGTTGCACTGGGCATCGCAGTCCACCAGTAAGACCTTCTTGCCAAGCAACTGCAACGCACCAGCCAGACAGGTGCTTGTGGTGGTCTTTCCTGTGCCGCCCTTTTGGTTGGCGACAGCTATAATTTTTGCCATTTTATCACTCTTTCATTATTTCAAATAATACATTGGGGCGTCTTTCATGAGGAGCAAAACTATATTTCCAAACCGTTTATGTGCTTCTTCAACAATCATGTTTTCCAAAGCTTTTATATCTGGGCAATCAGATTCCACTGAAAATTCATAAAGAATCGACTTTATTGGCAATCTCCCTTCTTTTTCTCTCCATTCATAAATTTCGTTACATAAAGATATTATTTTGTCGCTATCCTGCTGCTTTATATAAGTCTCCACTGCCCCTATGGTCATGTTTATCTCCTTTCTACTTTTTCTACCTATTCTGCATAATGCGCTACATCTAGCTACTCAAGATAATCGAACCCGAATGTCGCAAACTTGCTTAATTGCGAATCTTTGATAACTGTCCGAAGGTAAGCTTCTGGCACTTCAACATCCGGTTTGCCCTTTACGGCTTGCTCGTATGCGCTCTGCACAATGTTCACAACAGCATCCTTCTTCTTGTCTTTGCGAATATTCGGGTATTCAGATTTTATTCGCCTTGCCACAGACCTTGCAATGCTTGCACACTGCTTTTCGTCAACGCCCGGCATCAGGCTTGCCCAATCAACATCTTCATATGCGCCGGTTCTAGGGCTTTTTACGGGCTTTTCACTATCAGAAGCATCTCTCAAGGGTGTTGTCTCAATCTCGCTGGATTCGACATCTATGACCGGCTCAGAACGTTTTATCTTTACGTCAAAGATAACCGATACTATTCTGTGCCCAACAGTCCGTTTTTTGTACGATACAGAAATGTCGGATATCTCATTGATTTCAGCAACAGCGACATCCAATACTTTTGCTCTAAAAAATTTGAACTGGTCATAACTGCTTGCTGTCGCACCAAGCTGCTCCTTCAGCTTCTTGATACTAATTTCATGCCCCTTCGACCCCATGTTCAGCCAGTCCCGAAGAATCGAATAGAGCAAGATGCTATACTGAGACTTCATGCTTGCCGTGTATCGCAGACGATACCGAACATACCCTTTTTCTGCAATATCAAAGAACACAGGCTGCAACAAAGGATTGCACCTTATTGAAACCATGTATGTAAAGCACTCCGGGTCAAATCGAATCTGCGCCATAGCAAACAGGGTGTACAGAGTGTATTCGTCTTTCCCTTCAAGAGGGACGGCTACTGTGTTCTCAATGAAGTGCCTAAGCTGTTGCTTCAAATCTTTACTGTTCAGACGGATACCTAAGAAATCGCAGTATTCTTTTAGCGTGAACTGAACAGTTGCACTTTCAGGGTCGCGAGGGTTGATTCTTGACAGGTATACTTCTAGCAGGCGAAGTTCTCCAGCGGTATAGTCCCTGAACTTTGCCCACACAAGAGCCTTGCTCTTTTCCACGAGATTGTTCATTGACAAGTCTCCCAAGTTCTCACATCCTTCCCACTTGTTGATACCAGTATATCACAGCACGGTTGAATTATCAAGACTTCATTTCTACCATCATGCAGATTTGGTATACCTGTCTGTGCAGATTTTGTATACCTCTATGCAGTTTTAGTATACCTTCGTGCAGATTTGGTATACCTCCTTACATATATTAAACAAGATACTAAACAAGAGAGATAAATAACATCTACTAAATAGCAAAGAAGCAGACACTTTTCAACACACACTTCTTGAATTTTCAAATCTTGTTGAAAACAACAGCATCCAAAGCCAATAAATGCAAGCCATAATCAAGCCGAGAGACGCACCATCTACGGTTAAGCACATTAAACGAGGACAAAAAGTGGATGGAAAGGTATACAAAAACTGCACATAGCATTCTTTCGATAGCGATTTTATTGCGCAAAAACACAAATATACGATAATACGTTATTATTGCGCAATGATGTTCAACTATGTGTACAGCATGTATGAACTAAAGGTATACTAAATCTGCATGAAATGGGACAAAATGTGCGCAAAATTAAACGTACTTACGTTGTTAGTGTTTTCTAACGTGTACAAAAAGTGGATGAAAAACTTTTAATTCAATGCTATGGGGGACAGATTGACAAGCCGACCAATCACAGGCAATAGATTGACGGTAATTCGTTATTTATTCCGCTCAAATGTTGTCGATTTACAGCCCATGGGGGACGGATTGACAAGGAGAATTTGCCCGATAGGTGTACAAAAAGTGGATGAACGTGGACAAAATGTTCTGCAAAAACTGCGATAATTCGACAATCAGCGCAAAATATTTTCTTCGTTGATGGTATAAGAATCGTTTCGCTTCATGGCCGCAGCTTCCCCACAGTCCTGTGCCTGATATAAAATCTGCATATTGGGCTGTGTTCCGTCTGGGTCTGGGTCGGTTTTTGTGGCCTGTGCCATTTCATAATGACCTGTGACGGTGCGGCAGACAGACACACGATCACGCAAAGTCGTGTGAAGGTTGGCTACCATTTCGCATAGAACAGCAAGGTAATCTGAGCCGTGATTGCCATAGATCAGATAACACAGCAGGTCAATTTCCTGCGGATGGGCTTCTTTGATATGCTCTATCAGCGTATCTCTCTTTCTCTCGGTGCTGGCATCGCCAGCCAGACTTTCCAATAATCCGGGATGCAAACAGGCATCTATGTACGGTTTGGCCGCAACACCGCAGCACACGAACCACTTTATGATAGTGGGAGCATCTGGGGTCATTGTCCCTTGCTCGTAACGAAAAATGGATGTCCGGCCTACACCCATTTTGTCCGCAAGCTTCTGTTGGCTAAGTCCGGATTCCGCTCTTGCCATCTCTAACGCTTTTGCCACTCGTATCCTATAATCATCCATAAATACCCCTCTTTCGACAAAATGATATAAAATCAAAGAAATTTAACTGATATATTGTTCAAAATGTGAAACAATAATTGAAAAAATTCGCTGTTTCATTGAAACAGCGAGATGTGGTATAACTGTATTGTCAAAAATTTCCAAAGAGAAAGGAAACACAAAATGAAAGAAACTGCAATCTGGAACCATGAACGTATGCCAATCATCGACGGAATGCCCGCCAGCGTTCCCGATGGGCAGCCACACACACCTGAACCGTGGGAGGAAAGTTAATGAACCGAACTGTAGATACTCTGATTATCCCATACGCCCGCAGACGGACGCTGGAGCTTGTCCTGAGCCTTTCGGGGTACGAAGCTGATAAAGATGCTTACCTCGAAGCAAAAGGCATCCTAGAACGCGCCGCAGCCGCCTTAGACGATGGGCGTGACCCGGCAGATAGCATCGAACGCATTGACGGACAGCTCGTAGAGCTGTGATTGGAGGAAAGATGGATAGGCACTGTCCCTTTTGACTTAAACGCTCATGGGTTTCCAGACGGAAGTTGTGGATGCACAGAAAATTGAGCATTTTTACACTATTTTCTAACTAGTTGTTAAAAACGCCTTGAACTTACAATAAAATGATGTAAAATGGGTTCAAATAAACATCCGCACTTACTGATCGGGAGGATATGCCATAATGAGCGAGCAGGAAAGAGCCAAGATTGACCAGTTTATCACATGGTTGCTGGAACACCCAGAGAAAATTCCAGTAGCAGAACAAGCGCTAGACCTAAAGTAACAGAAAACCCCTTGCGCAGAGCTACACCAGCCCGGCACAAGGGGTTTTTATTTTACCGGGCATGAACGTCACATCTTCTCGATCAGGTTCATCAGCGCTTCACGCTGTTCCTTCGGCATAGATTCAAGCTTTCTTCTAATCCGCTCCACTGCTGCATCGACTTCACTTTGCGGCTGCTGGGGCGAGTTTTCTTTTTGGCTACCAGTCAGTTCTTCAACTGTAACGCCTAGCGCGTTGGCTACTGGCGAAAGCATTTCATCTGGAAAATCCCTGTCGGTAGTCAGCATTTGAGAGATATAACCTCTGCTTTTTCCGATTTCTCTGCACACAAAGGATATATTCACACCTTTATTGGCAGCGATTTTCTTAGCTCGCTCCACATTGCGCATAGAAAAAGACCTCTCTTTTTGTGCAAATAGCCAAATGTTCACAGAATTGAAGATTGACTATTGAAAAATAGCCACTTGGCTAGTATAATATGAAGCACAGGGCAAACAAAAACCAAGACCCCTGACAAATCTATCGGGAAGTCGCTGGAAAATGTTCACTTTGTACCTCGCAACTACATAGTAGCATATTTTCTAGTAAAATGCAAGCCCAGAAAGGAGAATGGCTAGTGAATCTTTCTAAAATCGACGAGTTTCGCAAGCTGCATGGTCTGTCTCGTACTGACTTGGAAGTAGTTGCTGGTTTGAGCAACGGCGCACTGGGCAAGTGGGAACGCTCCGCAAATGGGCCGAGCATTCGACAGCTTGTGAAAGTCGCTGATTACTTTCGCGTGTCGGTGGACGCTCTTCTTGTAAGAGATAAGCAGTAAATCATAAGAAAGGGTTAAAAATGAACGACATTATCTTATCTGTGCAGAATGGTGAGCCTGTGGTTTCCAGCCGTCAGATTGCAGAGAGCTTCGAGAAGCGTCATGACCATGTGATGCGTGACATCGAAGATATTATGAAGGGTCTCCCCAAAAATGGGGACACCCACATGTTCTTCAAAACCGAGTACACCCACGAGCAAAACGGTCAGACCTACTCCATGTACCTAATGAACCGTGACGGCTTCACCTTGTTGGCTATGGGCTTCACCGGAAAGGCTGCTCTTGAGTGGAAGCTCAAGTACATTGCAGCGTTCAACGAGATGGAGAAGAAGCTGACCGAACAGCCGCAGCTCACTCGCTCGCAGCTTCTTGCAACTGCACTGATCGCAGCGCATGAGGAGCTGGAAGAGAAAGACAAGCAGATTAAAACCATGAAGCCGAAAGCACTTTTTGCTGACGCTGTGAGCGCAAGCAGCCAGAGCATTCTTGTTGGTGAAATGGCAAAGCTGCTGTCTCAGAACGGCATCCAGATGGGGCAAAACCGGTTGTTTGCATGGATGCGTGAGAACGGATACCTGATCAAGGACAGAAAGCGGACGGACTACAATATGCCGACCCAGAAGTCTATGGAACTTCACTTGTTTGAAATTAAGGAAACGTCCATTGCGCACTCAGACGGACATACTTCCATCAACAAAACCCCTAAAGTGACTGGTATCGGGCAAGTTTACTTCGTTAATCTGTTCTTGAGAGCAGAGAAAGGCCAGAGAACGGAGGAATGAGTATGGAAAGGTATCTGACCATTAAAATTGACCTTGAGTACCCCGAAGAAGCCAAGTTCGCCATCGACGCTGCGGCCGATGCCTACTCGGACTTTAAACGTGAGCAGTCGGTAAGGCGCTTTGTGGAGAACGGTTGTACTCCGGAAGACGCAGAGAAAATCGCAAAGTTCATCCAGTTTCTCGATCAGTGCTTTTCCGAACACAACGAAAGAGTCTTGAGAAAGGCAAGTGAGTCAGATGGAGGTTAAGAGCTGCGAACGCTGCGGAGCGCCTCTCGGCGAAGTCATCAAGACAAAACGGTATTGCAAAGAATGCGCAGTATTAGCTAGGAGAGAGAATCAAGCAGCGCGACGCGCTCCATATGGCGTCGTTCCGTGCGAGTGGTGCAAAAAGCCGATGCGCAAGCTGTATGAATGTCAAAAATATCACCAGAAATGCGCAAATATAGTAAAGCGTAGGCAGATGGCCAAGTGGTGGAAAGAGCATTCGGATTATATCAAGTCTCCCACCCGCAAGGCTAGACCGGAAGGAAACCAGACGGAAGAAAAGCCTAAGCCGAAGTACACCATCAAACAGATGAACGATAAAGCAAAAGAGCTTGGAATGAGCTACGGCCATTACAGCACTTTGTTTGCACAAGGAAAGGTAGACCCTCCTGATGAACGGTAAATACTACGGCCAACGGGAAATCCGCTGGTACAACCGGGAGAAAGACCGGCTGGAGCACATCCAACGCAAGCAAAGGATGGCAAACAATGAAGAAAGCAATAAGCAACTTCAACAAAAGCAGTCCGTGGCGGAAGCGCTGGCAAAAGCGTGAATCTTTAAGACTGGAACATATCGAGAAAGAAAGAGTGAGCAAAAATGAAAAAAATCAAAGTCAGAATCACATTCACCGAAGCGGTTCTCGGCACTTGGCCTAGCAACCAGAACATTGCGCGAGAGTTCATTGCCAGCAAGTCCCCGGACGCAAGCACTATCGAGGACGAAGTTGCCGCTCTTGGCGCTGATGCTGTGGCAGATAAGGGCATGACCGTGTTCCCTCGCAACGAGAACGGCAAACCCATCCTGTATGACTACCAAATCAAGGGCTTCTTCAAGGATTCTTGCGGTATGCTGGGTCGTATCGGTGGCAAAACCGAAACTGGCAAGAAGAAGGCCGTGAACGAAAGCGGCAAGTTGACGGCCTACAAGAAGGTCATTGATGGTCTGATTTTCGTTCAGCCCCGCATGATTTCCATTCATGTGAACGGTGAGATTACCGAGTGCCAGCGCCCTCTCCGCGCCCAGACTGCACAGGGTGAACGTGTAAGCCTTGCCAACAGCGAGCAGATTCCCGCTGGCTCGACTTGCGAGTTTGAAATCGTTCTTCTGGACGATTCTCACGAGAAGGTCGTGCGTGAGTGGCTGGACTACGGTGCTCTGCGTGGCATCGGTCAGTGGCGCAACAGCGGCAAAGGCCGTTATACCTACGAAATCCTCAATTAACCGCTATGGCAGGGTAAGGCTGTGCTGCACTAGGTGTGGAACGGCAACGGAATAGTGACGATTGGCTCAGAAATGCTAAGGCAACGCTTGGAGACGAAGCGACTTGAGCGGCAACGGCGATGCGCTGATTTGATTGGATCTGCAAAGGCATGGCGGAGCAAGGCTCAGACGAGCAATGGAATCGCATGGAACCGACACGAGCGGCGCAGCAAAGGCTATGGATGCAAGGCGTAGCTTTGATAAGCAATGGCAAAGAATAGAAACGATAGGCTAAGGCATTGAGTAGCTAGGAGCAGAAAAGCAAAGGCAAAGCATGGTATAGCCGTGATTTGCAATGGCGAAAAACGAAAGGAGACAAGATGAAAGCATTTATTGAAGTTGCCCTGATGTGGGGCATAGCACTGGCGGTGGTTTTGGCGGTATTTCTGTTGAACTTCTGGATGGTGCATCACATCGGAATTCTGGTAGGTGCATCAGCTGCCCGTGGAATCATCGCGGCGTCTGTGGCGATGGCTACGGCATGGATACTGAGTTTTGGAGGTAATAAGAGTGAAAAGCCTGAAAGCTAATGTCCTTTGTACGCTTGGAATCGCGTTAGCAATCTTTTCGGTAGGATGCGGCGATGCAATTCAGAAAAGCCAAAGCGTGGTAGCAATGTTTGGATACGTTTTCCTTTCGTGTAGCTTCCTCGCCGCAGCACTCGTCTTGTGTGCCATTGGGGTCAGCTCTGAAAATGAACGTATCGAACGGGAAAATCGCAAAGTAAAACGCATTCCTCACCACACCAGCGAGTGGAGGGATGCACAATGAAATGCCCGATGTGCGGTAGCGACAACATTACAACGGTTGACAGCCGGTCAGACTATGACAGCATCGCTCGACGCAAGAAGTGCCTTGTATGTAACTACCGGTGGTCTACCATCGAAATCGACAAAGACCAGTGGCACAGTGCACTGCAAATCAAAGAGGAACGCAAGAGAGGGAGACCAAAAGATGATTAACCTTGACAGATTCGGCGGCGTGACCGAGCCGGAGGACGGCGTGTACTTTATGACCAACGAGCAGATGGCAGAAGCCAAAGAAGCTGACAGGATGGCCGAAATCGAAGATTTGCAGTCCGAAATCGATGACAGGGAAGCGGAGTTGAAAGACCTCCGCGCACAGTTGGCAGAACTGATGGCTGGTTGATTTTTGTACAGCCGTATTAAGCCAAAGGAAGAACAATGAAGCCTAATGAAGCCGAAGAAAGGAAAGAAAAATGGCAGTATTAGTAATGGTCTACGGTCACTCCGGCAGCGGTAAGTCCGCTTCGCTTCGGAACTTTGACCCGGAACAGGTTGCGGTCATCAACGTGCTTGGCAAGCCGCTGCCGTTCCGTAGCAACATGAAAACCTATATCACCAACGACTACGGAAAGATTGATGCTGCAATCCACAGCACCAAGCGTAAGTCCATCGTCATTGACGATGCCACCTACCTTATGACCGGCGAGTTCATGCGAAACGCAAAAGTCGCTGGATACCAGAAGTTTACCGACATGGCAGCTAACTTTAACACTCTGCTGATGCGGGCGAAGGAACTGCCGGACGATGTTGTGGTCTACTTTTTCGGTCACAGCGAGCGTGACGGAGACGGTGGCGAGAAGTTCAAGACCATCGGCAAGCTACTGGACGAGAAGGTCTGCGTGGAAGGGTATTTCACCATTGTCCTGAAAACTGTTGTGCAGGATGGGCGATACCTGTTCAGCACTCGCAACGATGGGATGGACACCGTGAAAACCCCTCTGGGAATGTTCAACGATGCGCTGATCGAGAATGACCTTTCCGCCGTAGACAAGACCATCCGTGAGTATTACAACATCCCGGTTCAGCCGGATAACAAAGGAGAGTAACAGATGAAGAACATCAACTGGAATGACGTGCAGGAAGCCACCGAACGCCGTGACTTGCCTGTTAGCGGCTATGTTGCCGGTATCTGCAAGGCAACGGACGAACCCGCAAAGGAGCGCCTGAACATCGAGTGGGAAGTCGCAGAGGGCGAGTTCAAGGGCTATTGGCGCGAGCAGACCGCTTCCCTTATCGAGCGTGGCAAGCTGAATCCGGGTGAATGGGCATGGGGCGGCAAGACCATCAAGAGCTACAAGGAAAAGGCGTTGCCGTTCTTCAAGGGCTTTATCACCGCTGTGGAGCAGTCCAATCCCGGCTACAAGTTCAACAACGATGAAAAGACTCTGCGTGGCAAGCTGGTCGGGGTGGTTCTCCGTGAGGAAGAGTACATGGGTAACGATGGAAACATCAAGACGAAGCTGGTCGTTGACCGCTTCACCAGCGTGGACAAGATTCGTTCCGGCGACTATGAGGTCAGACCGAAGAAAACGCTGGCTGGCGGGTCTGGCTCCGGCTACTCGCAGGGCGGGAACGATGACTTCTCCGTGATTGACGATGATGGTTCGTTGCCCTTCTGATTGGAGATGCGCATGAATCGGGAAGAAAAAACGCATTGGACGCAAGATAAAATCTTGCTGTATGTGAAAGCCTGTATGTCTGCCACTGGTTTAACCAGAATGCCATCAAGAAGTGAATTGAGCGAGTATTACGGAAACGACAAGTTGACAAATGCAATTCGCCGTTTTCCGGGTGGCTATTACAAAATAGCTGAAATCCTTAATATCGAAATGAAAGAAAGCGAAACGCAATTCGGAAAGTATGGCGAAGACCTTGCTACAAAACTGCTGGAAGAACATGGATTTGCGGTTGAGCGAATGTCAACTAGATACGCCTATGACCTTTATGTTAATGGCAGCGTTAAGGTTGATGTGAAAACAGCAAGGCCGAGCAAAGCAAATAAGAGTTTTTGCTATTCGTTTAACCTTGAAAAACGCTTTCCGACTTGTGATGTTTACTTTTTGATCGCAAAGAGCGAAGAAAAAGAAAGCATCTACATAGTTCCTGCATCTATCAACCAGACGCAGATTGGGCTTGGCACTGGAACGACCGTGTATAGTAAGTATCAAGACCGATATGACATTATCGCTGATATGAGCAAGGCTTTTGCTTCTGCAAAGTCATGACCGCCTACCTTATATAAGAGCTGCGCTATCTGGCTGGACGGGCGTTTGGGAAGATGAAACACTTGGGCGACATCACAAAGATTCACGGCGACCAGATAGAACCTGTGGACTGCATCACGTTCGGCAGTCCTTGTCAGGGCTTATCTATGGCGGGGAAAAGGCTTGGATTTGACGACAACCGTTCCGTGTTGTTTTTGGATGCTGCAAGAATCATTAAGGAAATGAGGACAGCCACTAATGGAATGTATCCAACTTTCGCTGTTTGGGAAAATGTGCCCGGAGCATTCAGCTCCAACAAAGGAGAAGATTTCAGAGCCGTGCTGGAAGAACTTGCCCGCGTGGAACAACCAGACGTTTCAATTCCTCGACCTTCGGGTAGGGGTGGTAGATGGAGCAAAGCTGGAGCAATCGCCGAAAACGGATGGTCTTTGGCATGGAGACAGCTCGATGCTCAATATTGGGGAGTTCCCCAACGCCGAAAGAGAATCGCGCTTGTCGTGGATTTTGGAGGTCAACGTGCCGGAGAAATACTATTTGAGCGAACGAGCGTGTCAAGGGATTCTGACGAGAGCATCCCGGCGTGGAAAACCTTTGCCCGAACTCCTGAAGCAAGCGTTGCTGGATATGATCGAATGGTGGAATCCGGGAACTCTATCACAGGTGATGCAGAAAGTGAAGGAACAGGAAGGTCTGGAGGAAAAGGAACTGGACGAGTATTGGAATCAGACCATCGAGAGACTTCGACTCGATGCACAGAACCCGCAGCCTACACTCTAAAAATCCGTTCTGGATGTGAGGGTGGCGGTAAAGGCGCTCTGGTTCAAACTGAATTGAGCGCAACGATTTCTACGTTGCAAGACCAGACGTTGTTTCAGCCTGTTGTTTATGATGCTCGTGGAAACGGCGATGGAAAAATCGTACCGACCATTACAGGCGACCACGAAAACAGAATCACAGATTACACGGCCATTGCAATCGAACGCAAGACCTTCAACGAACAGTCGTTCAGCCACTACAAGGAAAGCGACAAATGCTCAACCTTGAAAGCGAAAGCAGGGAACATCGGCAATGGCAGCGAGTGCCTGATTGCAGAGAAAGCCATCCGCTGGATTGTTCGCCGCTTGACCCCTGTTGAATGTGAACGGTTACAAGGCTACCCTGACGATTATACCAACATTGGTGACTGGACGGACAGTAAAGGAAAGAAGCACAAATACGCTGACAGCCCACGGTATAAGGCTCTGGGCAACTCAATCGCTTTGCCACAATGGTTTTGGCTGGTGCAGAGGATGCGCCCATATATGAAAGAAAAGCCTACGCTAGGCAGTCTGTTCGATGGTCTGGGCGGTTTCCCTTTGGTCTGGCAAAGAGCATACGGCGAGGGTACTGCACGCTGGGCAAGCGAAATCGAAAACTTCTGCGTAGCTGTAACAAAAAGGAGATTTGGCGAAGAATGATTACCTGCTGCAAAGACTGCACATCACGCCACCAAGCTTGCCACGACACCTGCGAGAAGTACAAAGAAGAGAAGAAAGACTTCGAGGAACGCAAGGCGTTCGTGTATGAGCTGAACCACAGCCAGAGCGTGTACCACCGTGATTATGAGGACAAGCACCGGGAACGTGGCAAGAAACGGTTTCTCGGAAGTGAATTTGGAGGTGAACGAGGATGAGAAATCCATCGAAGAAAACGATGAAACACATCGCTTCTGTTTTGAACAGCCATTGCAGATTTGATTCAAATAAACAGATTTTGGTTCCGTTTGAAAGTAGTCCGCTTTCTTGCATTTGGTATGGGTTCAAACCACATAGCGGTAAAAAGATGGTCGGCTATATCCTGAAAGACAGTTACAAGTATCCGTGCGAAAAATCTATTATCCGAAACGGATTGATGGTGGAAATCAAATACCCGGAACAGATTTTCGCGCCCAGAGCATCATCACTTAAGCTGGCAAAACAGATGACAGAAAGAATGATTAAGAGAGGAATGCTTTATGTTTATCCATACACATGGAGAAGAAAACGATGGACGGGCTGATTTATGAACACCGGCAAGCAGTTTGAGGCAGATTTCAAGGCATCCGTCCCATCCGATGCGTGGTGCTACCGCCTGAAAGACAGTGCTGCCACCTACTACGGCGGCAACGAGAACCTGTCCTTTTCCATCGATAACATCTGCGATTTCCTTGTGTACCGATACCCGATGAACCACCTGTTTGAACTGAAAACCATCGAAACGCCCTCTATCCCTTTGGAAAAGGTGTTCGGTAAGTACGACAAGGCAAAGTGCAAATACCGCAAGGAAAAACACATCACTGACATGGTAGATGGGATGGGGTACAGCGGTCAAACCGCCCATGTGATAGTCAATTACAGGGCGGTCAACCGCACCTTTGCAATCCCTGCCAGCAAGGTTCTGGCGTTCCGTTACAACGAGAACCGGAAGAGCATCCCTTGGCAGTGGGCAGAGCAAGAGGGAATAGAGGTCAAAGCAAAAAGGCTGCGTGTTCATTGGCGATATGACGTGGATGGGCTACTAAAGAGATTGGAGAAAGAAAATGGCAATGGTATTTAAGTGCGACCGATGCGGTGAAATCTATAACTATACACCTCCTGATGCGAATGGAAATCGCAAATCAAATGCGGTGATTTTTATTGATAACACTCCATCTGGTGAACAATGGAGATGCGATGACCAAGTAGGGGCGATTCAACTTTGCCCGTCCTGTATGAAGCAACTGAACGACTGGCTAACACCTGATGAACAGAAGCCCGACACTGGAAACAAAAACAAGTGGAACAGCATGAATGTTCAACCGCAATGCGGTGAAGCTGTCGAAATAAAGTTTGAAAACGGCGACCTTGACCTTGCATATCGCAAGTACGCAGACAAGCGTTGGTTTCAAAGTAGTGGAGAATGGGTTGCAAGCGATTCCAAAATCGTTGCATGGCGATACCTTTATTGAAAGGAGAAATAAGATGAGTAAGCGCAGAAACCGCCCCTCGTCTGGCAGACAGGCAATGTCAGCAAACCTCCGCAAAATCGCACGGCAGAACCAGTTGTACGGCTTCCGCATGGCTCTGGATGGAATCGCCGCCACATGGGGCGCACTGATTCAGAACCTTCGGTGCGATGCAGACCTGACCGATGAACAGGTGCAGAAAATCATCCGCATCGGTGACAGGTATTGGGAGATGGTCGGCAAGTTCAAAGAAGAGGACATGACCCCTGACGAGTTTGCGGATTACATCACCGCAAAGTCAGAACAGGTCGAAAAAGAGCTGAGAGAAAGGTGGAGCTAACAATGTTTGAATTTGCAACTCGCTGGCTGGTCTGCCTAGTCCTGCTGGCGGTGGTAGTTCAGTCCGAACGGACAATCAAGAACGCGACAGACAACCTGTTTGAAGAACGTCAGGCAATGCTTGTCTGGCTGTTCGTCAACGTGTGTCTGGTCGTTTGTACGGCTGTTGTGATGGGGTGGAGGTAAAAACATGAACAGATATGACATTGAAAAGAGAATGGAAAGAAGTCGTAGAAAGTTTGCGATTCTGCAAGGCGTTGTGATCGCTTTTATTGCAGTCGTGGCGGTTTCGTCTATCGTATTTTCCATCTTTATGTATAAGGGCTTGTTTTCCGCAGACATTCCCGAATGGATGAAGTGGGCGTTTGTGTTTCTTGGGAGGTAAAAATGGAAATTCGTGGAGAGCATGGCAAACAGAAAGTTCGTTTTGATTCGCTCAAGGAAGGAGAGCCGTTTTACTACAATAGCGAGCTTTGTATGAAGACAAGCGAGATTACGTGCAGCCCCATCTTTTGCGGCGGCACTATATATAACTGCGTGTCGCTCCGTCACGGCAGGATTATGAGCTGCTCCGATGATGCGATGGTCGGCGTTGCAAGAGTTCATATCGAAAAGGAGTACTGATGGACAACGAACTTTACTGCCCGATGAAGATGACCAGCAATCCGCTTGGGCGGTGCGTATGCGAGAAAGAAAAGTGCGCATGGTGGATGTCAGGCGAAAACTGTTGTGCCGTCCTCAATATGTCAAAAGCCTTAGATTACATGGGCGATAGACTTGTTCACTATTAAACCGAAATGAGGTGAGAACTCTTGGCAACACCCCCGAAGCGTGGTCGTGGCAGACCGCCACTGACCGAAGCTGAAAAGAAAAAGCGTGAGAAGCGGGCGCAAAAGGCGAAAGAAGAAGCCGCTGCGAAACGTGAGAAAGAGCGAGAGAAGAAGAAACAACAGATGCTTAACAAGCGGAAATCTATCCGCTCACAGGTGAGTAAAAAGGTGAAAGAACAACAGGAGTTAGCGATCACGAGGTCTAAGATGCTGAACACAGGCGATTTGCAGTCGAGAATCGGTGATGAAGAGGACAAAAAAATCATTGGCATGATTGCAGCCAAGTATTTTGGCGACCTTCCGAGCGTGGACATGAACAACCCGATTGAAGTGCAGCAGCGCCTTGACTTCTTCTTTGACGCTTGTATCGAAGCCAGAATCTCCCCTGTGGTGGAATGGATTGCACTGGTGCTGGGCATCGAATGGGTGAGCCTGAAGCAGATTATGGCTGGCAAACGCCGTGACGACAGCTTGCAGCAGAAGTACATCTTGAAGCTGATTCTGCAAATGCAATCCATGTGGGCATACAACGGTATGTATGGTCAGGAGAATCCGGCAGAGTGGATTTTCCGAGCCAAGAACTACTTTGGTATGCGTGACAACGTGGAAGTCACCGTTGCGCCGCCTGAACAGCCGTTGGGCGATGCCCAGAGCGCAGAGCAGTTGGCTCAGAAGTACCAGACGGCTTTGCCGAAAGGAATTGACGTGGAGTACAAAGAGGTGACGGAAAATGAAACAACAGTTGGTTGACTTCTCCGACCCGATTCTTTCGGCGGTGCTGTTTATCTTGCTTAAAGACCGTACTACCGGCAAAAACATCATCTGGGCGACAGACCCACCGCCTGAACTAGGCGCAGACTTTACGGATGAAATCACGTTAGAACAAATCAAGAAGTGCCCACCAGTGCCAAGAGTTCTCAAGCGTCTGGATGAGCAGAAGCAAAGAACCAAAGCAAAAGCAGAGGTTTTCACTCCTTCTTGGGTCTGCGAAAAGATGATAGACATGGGCGAAGAAAACGGTGCGATGCCCGATATAAAGAAAGAGCCTATCAAGTACATCCATTCGACAGTTCTTGAAATCACCTGCGGAGAAGCGCCATTCCTTGTGAACCGATACGACACGGTAACAGGCAAAAAGATTCCAGTGCCAAGACAGAAAGGGCTGTTTGACCGCAAACTGAAATGTGTAAACAACTGGTTTGATTGGAATGTCTGGACATGGCACGATGTGGCAGAAGACGCAGCGACTACTACATACGGCTATGAGTGGCAGGGTGACAGCCTGTTGCTTGCAAGAGCAAATATGCTCCTGACATGGCGAGAAAACTTTAAGTGGCTATTCGGCATAGAGCCTGACGCTGGGAAGGTTCGCAACATGGCTGCTATCATCTCATGGAACGTCTGGCAGATGGATGGCCTGAAAAAGACCGTGCCCGGCACGGATATTCCGTGCAAAATTAAAGACTGGAAAACTGACAAGGAAATCCTGTTTAAGGATGTCGGGAAGGGAGAATAAAAAATGAAGTCGGTTCTGTTGAGCATCAAACCGGTATGGTGTAGCAAAATTGTACTGAAAGAAAAGACTGTAGAAGTGCGCAAGACGAAGCCGGAGGGCGTGAAGCCTCCATTCAAGTGCTACATCTACTGCACGAAAGATCAGTCGAAGATGGGCTGGCTGCGAATCGTCCCCGGCAAAGGCTGGCAGCGGTTGGATGGTACGGTCATTGGCGAGTTCGTCTGCGACAAGATTTGGGAGCTTGCACCGATATGCCGCGCCCCGGATGATGTCGAAGAAATAGCTTGCATGGACAGAGACCGCATTGTCCACTACCTGAACAAGTGTCACGGCTGGGCGTGGCATATCTCTGACCTGAAGATTTATGACCAGCCGCGCGAACTGCGGGCGTTCACAGGCTTGCAGAGCACACGGTTTGGTATGCGGCCTGTGGAAATTACCAGCCCGCCCCAGAGCTGGCGCTATGTGGAAGGATGATAATATGCAAACTGACAGAGGAATCTACCACAAGCGAGTGTGTGACCGCTGCGGAGCAGTTCTGGACGGTAGGATGATGAACCCTGACGAATACTTTAAGGACTGGGCGTGGCGCAGGGACACAGGCGACCTGTGCCCGGAGTGCTATGCAGAGTACAAGCGAGTGATCGGACGGTTCAACAGGGGAAAGAGAGGGCAGAGAAGATGAAAAATTGCGCTCTTTATAGATGCAAACAGTGCTTTGCAACCATGACGGACGAAGGCGATGTCAGAATCGACAAAGACATTGTTGATTGGATGTTTGAAAATAAAATGAAAGAAAGCAAAATTGGATTTATCGCAAAATTCAAAATAAGCGATAAAGTCCTCATTCATCGTTGCTCCAATAACACCGTTGGATTGTGTGAATTTATCGGATGGAAGGAGACGGAGGAATGAACTTCTACTGCACCACCGAACATTGCTCTTGCATGGGCATCAAGCAGTTCTCTGCTGGAAAGGCTGTTCGATGCACAGCAGAATCCTGCAAGAACAAATCTGAGCCGTCCTGTGGCTCTTGCAAATGGTACGCAGAACCTGAGGACGTGTGTGTGAACGACCAGTCAGAACACGTTGCAGACTTCGTGTGGGACGAACGTGGATGCAAGGAATGGGAGAAAAAAGAGAATGAGTAATCTTGGAAATGCGTTGATTGTGGTTTTAGCTTCTTTTCTGGTTGGAACATTTATATGTGGGATAGCATATCTCATTGAAAAAATTTTGATATGGGATATATTTTTGAACGAAATTTCCGATGAAAAGATAAAGCTTCTTGCGGATGTAATTCTCCACATTTTTACTTTTTCGATTGGATTTGTGGTCTTATATACGATGTACAAGGCAGGGGTATAAAAATGGCTAACACCCTCTGGCATCCAGCAAGCGAACAGCCACGAGAACGAACGCAGCCTTTGTTGCTTGCGACTAAGACAACGTGGCGTGATAAAGATGGAAAAATGTTGCAAGGAATCTCGCCGACAGCGTACTTTCTTGGCTGCTACGCAGACGGTCAGTTCTGGAATGAGATAGGCGAGAGACTGCCGAAAAATGTAACGGTAACGCATTGGATGCGCATTTATGCGCCGGAGGGTTGACAGATATGAGACCGATTGATGCAGATGCGCTGCGCCAGAAGATTGAAAAATGCGCTTTGGACGCAGACAGAGCTAGTTCGTTTTCGAATCCCGATGGAGGAGCTTTCTATGATGAGGTGCTGGATGCTATTGATGCAACACCGACTATTGACCCGAACATTCAGTGTCCTGTGACGCATTGAATGACGTTTCCGATGGTATAGGAGGACAATATGAGTGAAAGCCAAGTGATTTGGCACTCCATTGAAAAAGAAGGGCTTCCACCTGACGATTGCGATGCGGTGCTTGTTTCTATGCAAACCCTTATTGGAGACAAACCAGAAGTATTTGAGGCTGTTTGGAATGGTCGATGCTGGACTGATACCTACGAAGGCTACTACAATTTCGAGAAAAGCGAGTTTGGCGAAAAGTACGCACAAGTAACGCACTGGGCGTATATGCCAGAACCACCAAAGGAGGCTTGAGTATGACGAACAAGAAGTTTGGCATCATCGTTATGGACTTGAGCCTTTTTGATTTCGGGCCGAAGCCACCTTGCGGGTACATCAAGGCAAAACATATTCGCCCAGCTTACGGCAAAGGCGCAAGGCCTGTAAAGGCTCATAAGCGAATTATGAGAACAAGAGAGGGATTTAGAAAGTGAAAAAAACTTAAATTTCCTGAGGATTTCTTTGCGTACGATAACCCAGACTGCCCCGACAAGGACATTGAAAAAGCCGTGAACAGGATGAACAACTGGATGAAGGGCGAAACCTACAAAAGCAACCCTTGGTTCTTTATGGCAGCTGGTAACTATCTGATTGTCGGTCTGATCGCTGAGGACGGGCAGAAAACAATCTACGTTGCACGGCAGTATTATGAGATAGTCAACATTCCGAGCGAAGGCTGGCTGCGTGAACCTGACGCTGAGTGCCTGTTTTAAGGAGAATTAAAGATGGAAAAACTTAAGAGATGCCCGTTCTGCGGTGCGGAACCACCGACTGTAAAAGTACTTCATCCACTTGACATTAACATGGCTAATTGGGTTGTCTGCGGAAAATGCGGGGTGACCACTTCTGTAACATTTGGCAAAGAAAAAGCCATCGAAGCATGGAACAAACGCTACAAAGAGGACTGAGTATGGAGCAGGAACACAAGCCGAGAACATCAATGATTCTTCTGCTGGAACACGTCCACGCGATGGACGAGCTGACAGATGAGGAATTCGGAGCATTTGTTCGCAACTACGCACAGTACGTTGAGACTGGACTTGAGCCAGCATACGACAACGACCGTGCTATGCGGATGCTCTGGAAAGTTGTTAAAGCGTTCGATGATATGAACGTGCAGAAGATGGAAGAACGTGATAGACGTAGACGAGAAGCAAACAAGAAAAATATAAACAAGCGTTGGAACGATAAAAAATACGAAAGCATACCAATGGTATCACAGGATACGAACGGTATAAATGGTATGCCAAACATACCAACTGATACGAATGGTAGCTTATCTGTATCTGATTCTGTATCTGAATCTGATAAAAAAGAAAAATGTGAAAAGAAAAATACCAACGAAGTCAAACGCTTCAAAGCTCCGACTATCGAACAAGCCAAAGAATACTTTTCCGACAAGGGCTACATGGAATCAGAAGCAGAGCGGTTTTTTGACCACTTCACGGCAAATGGCTGGAAGGTCGGCAAATCGCCCATGAAGGACTGGAAAGCTGCTGCGCGGAACTGGATGCGTAATGTGAAGGACTGGAACGGTGGCTATCAGCAGACAATGGCTGAATTGCCTGACGAGGGAGACTTTCTGCGGTGAATATTGAAAATCAGACCCAATACATCCTGCTTGGGGCAGTCCTCACGTTCTCGGAATACGCAGATGTGCTGCAAGACCTTAAAATCGACTATTTTTGCCCTGAGTTGCGTGATACATTCGCTGCCATTCGTGGATATTGGGAACACAACGACAAGTGGAACCCGGTAGAAGTCATGGGACGGTACGATAACTGCAAGAAAGCAATGGGTGAATGCCTGGATGCCTTTGGCGCAGAGTTCATCCGCAACGTCACCCATGAAATGATGCTTGGATGGGCTAGAATCGTCAAGGAACAAGCGGCGTTGTCCAGAGCAAGAGAACTTGCGTTCAAAATCGTTGATGGCTCGACCGGATATGCAGACCTGACAGGCATTTATGAGCAGCTAGGCGAAGCCATCAACCTACACAACGAGAGAAGCGATTTCATCCCGATGTGCGATGGCATAGACAATTACATCCGCAAGCTGGATGATAAGCCAGAGTACATCAGCACAGGGCTTAGAGTGCTGGACAACAACTTGCATCTTGTGCCGGGCAACTTCGTTGTGATCGGCGGCAGACCGTCTTCCGGTAAAACAGCACTATCCCTGCAACTTGCCTGTGAAATGGCAAAAAACGGACGTAAGGTGGCGTACTTCAGCTTAGAGACCGACCCCGATACCCTCTACGCTCGTGTCATCGCAAACCAGCTAGGCGTACCGCTTCACACGGTCAAAAATAAGACCGTCAGCATTAACGAACTTGACAGACTGGCAGCCATCAAGAAATATCCACTGTTCGTGCGCTCTGCCGCTGGTAAGGGCGTTGGATGGATTAGAACGCAGTCCATCAGGATGCAAGCAAAAGTAGTGTTCATCGACTATTTGCAGCTTATCCATCAAGCCGGAGCGAAAGACCGATACAGTGCCGTCACGGAAATCAGTATGGCTCTGCATGAGTTCGCACAGTCCACAGGAACGCTGGTAGTGGCTCTTGCACAGCTCAACCGAGAGACAGCAAGAACAGGCATTCCACCGACTGCCGCAGACCTGCGAGAATCCGGGCAAATTGAACAGGACGCAGATGCAATCATCCTGCTGGCACAGAACGTGACCACGAAAAAGCGACCGGAGCCGCATTATCACTTTGCGCTTGAAAAGAACAAAGAGGGCAACGTGGGGTCGCTTGACATCACGTTCCAGATGGAGACGCAGCAGTTCAAAGAATGCGTGTGGATGTAACATCGCCCCTGCGCTCGTATCGTCACAGTAGAACAGCCAAGAAAAACAGATAACAGGGTCTGAACGATAAAGTTACCGTCTGAACCCCATAAATATTTTTCACTACACAAAATACAGGAGGAAAAGACTATGTTTGTAAACACTGGTGGAGCCATTGCCGCAATCATCGCAAATCAGAACGCTCAACGAATGCGGAGAGAAAGAGAACAGCATGAACGTGCAGAACGTGAACGCAGAGAAAAGCGTTTAGCGGAAGAACGAAACAAAACGGAAAAAGAGCGGAAGCCTTTTGACGAACTGAACATCATCCAGAAATAACGCAAAGGAGAAAACAACTATGGCGCTTACTAACATCGAACGTGAAACCATCATCATCTTCAACGCAGCGGAGGATACCGCAGAAGTCTACACAGCAGACCCGGTTTACATTCGCAAGCTGGACAAGCTCTGTGAGCAGTTCCCCGATACGTACAAGTTTATGGAGGAGCTGTCTGCCAAGCGGTGCAAGGAATCCAAGACCTATTCGATGCCGAAACGCCTTGTGAAGTTCCGCTCACCCATCACTCGTGAAATCAGCGAAGAGCAGCGTGCAGCACTTGCAGAACGTCTGCGTAAGGCAAGAGAGAACAAGAATATCTAATCTCAGCTCGTGCGACTACAAAACTACTGTATCAGAAAGCATGGAATGGTGTCAGGTGGTAAAACTACCCTCTGCAACTATTCCGTGCTTTTTTCGTCTGTTATTTATCGAGAGAAAACGGCAAGGTCTGATTTTGAGCAGAAACCGTCTCGATCGAGTGGCGTTTGGGCTGATATGGCTACGACTATCAGCGTGATGCGTTTGCATGCAAATGGATGCACATGATGCGTTTGCATCCAATCTTCCCCCCTTTCTTCCCCCTCTTTCCCCTACAACCCCTATTACCCCCTATAATCCCCCTAACTCCCCCCTCAAACAAATAAATTGTTTGAGGCCCCCACGCCGAAAACGGTGCGACAACTGCGACAACTTGAAACAACAACCAAATGATTTGCAAAGGTTCTTTCCCCCTACAACCCTCTATCTCCAAAACTATACCGTTAGCCAGCAGAGCAGACCGTAACCAGCATCTTCTGTCAGGTTCTTATTGGCTGAATATAGGCAGATCGTCTAGCTAACCTCTACGTTACGTCACCCTCTATCGTCCGGCGCACCGCGCCGACCGGGTGACCTCTAACGGTAACAGCATCTAACCTGCATAGGGTAATAGCATCTAATCAATCAACTGCTACGACTATTTCACATGGAGAATTGATTTCATTTTGCAGTCGGTTGAATATGTAAAAATGTTGCACGGCCTAGTTGCAAGTTAGCATCAAGATAATTGCAAGTTGGTTGCAAGTTTTACCAGCAGGACTGATCTATTTTGTTAGTTAAAAATACTTAGGTATTGCACGAACGGGGATTCCGGTGAAATAATAGTTAAAAATATTGAGTAATTATCCGCGACTATTATAATAAGTACGAATGTTAAATATTTTGAGGGAATGCGACTGGGGTTAAAATTGACAGGTGTCTTTACACGTATTGATTTTGGGGGAGGTCGGATGACTTAGCGACTATCGAATTTCTCTTTTCCTAAAAGGAGAACGACTATTTCACACAAAAAATACACGACTATTTGACGAAGGCTCGTAAGAAAACGCTACGACTATTACTATGCAACTATCGGCGGACTGTTTGTTACTATATGATATATAGGACTTTCAAAAGCTGGTCATCTGACGACTTTACGACTACTCCACGACTATTTCAGCCGGAACGCTGCGACTATTGCTGACCTCTATTAGCTATCGGGCGAAAGCCCGAAAAGAGATACGGCGGTAGCCGTCAGTGGTTCCGCGCCGCCCGCCGCGCCTCTGCTGCCAGACTGCCCCGCCGGGTGTGGGGTGCCAGACTGACCCGGTGCGCCCTGACTGCTGACCGGTGCCAGATTGCAAGCCGCTGGGCGTGGGAAGCATCGAGACCCTGTCAGGTTGGTATGGTCTGCGATCTGCTGCACTGTCTAGCATGAATCCATAACAGGCGGCGCACCCTTGCGCCCTTATATACATTATTATAATAGGCGGTCTGCGCTGAGCTGTACAGCGTCCGGTGCGGCGCTGGTATTTGGTATGTGCTGGAGGTGTTACGGCGCTGTGATACGCTCCAACGTGGCGCAGCCGGTGCAGTATAGGCAGATGCACCCGCTACACAACGGCGGCAAAACAAGCGAATGGCCGGAAACGCCCCTGTAAAGCCCTGTGCGCTGTTTTGCGCAGTGTGCGGTATAGTTTGCATTAACGGCACAAAACGCGCTGTAAACGTTTGTATGCGGGCTGTATTGTAGCAGGGCAAAACAAAAGCCCTGCACCTTCAGCAGATGCAAGGCAAAAGAAAATCCCGGCCATTTCTGACCGGGTGGAACGCTTTTTATTTGGACGCTTTGAACAGTGCAGAGAAAAACCAGAAAAAAAACAGGATACAGGGCACTTGTTTCACCCCCCTTATACCACACTAAAACGCTTGTAAACGGTCTTCTTGCTACACTCGGCATAAATATCCGGGTGCGCTGCCTGTAAAAGCTTGCTATCAAGTCGGACACTTTGCACGTCCTTATACATTACCTTGCAAGCGCCTGCAACAACCTCCGGCGCTCCCTGCATCATGGCAATAATTTCATCTCGTAGGCTGTCCCGCATCTGCTCCGCCTGTTCTGCCAGCCGCTTATATTCGCGGTATTCGTTGCACTTTTGCTCTAAGTCTGTCATTTTTCAAACCTCCCTTATTAGCTGTTTAAAAACGCGATCATTACCAATGCGCCGGAGATCATGCCGCCGATGTACCAGAGGGCGGCCCACTGGGTAAAATCAAGTGCAATCATACTGCAAACCCTCCATTAATCAAATTCCGGCATTGCCAGAATAATTTTTTTGCACCGCTCAACGCTCAAGCGGTACGGCTTGGAGCGGGTCAGGTTGTCCGCTACAATCTGAGTGTATACCATTAACGGCAGCTCAAAAAGCCCGGCACACTTGGGATAAAGGCGCACGGCCTGATTTCTGATTTCTGCGTTTAGTTCGTCCGATCTGGTCATTTTATTATACCTCCGTATTTTTGCCGTTGGGGTTAATCCAATCGTTCTTGATGTCGTACCGCTTGCAATAGCGATAAAGGTTAATCAGTTGCACAAAGTCGCCAGCGCTTATATATGCCTCGTTGTCCGGCGCATCAAGAGAACAAATAAGGGTCTTTCCGTTGTCCTCCCGCTGCACAAGCTCCAATTTTCTGCCGTTGTTCACCTCAAAAACAAGCTTGTTCATACGTTGTACACCTCCCATTAAAACCAGTACAATAAATTCATGTCGGTGCCCGGCTCGGTGATTTTTCGGATGCAAGGATATAAGCCGTAACTGTCGATTTGCAAGCCGTATTCTGCAAGTTCTTTGTTGAGCTTTACACGCCGTTTTGCAAGCTGAGCCTGTCGGGTTTTGAGCCACGCGGAGTTATAATAGCGGCTGTCGTTGTCAAGCTCCCAAGCTCTTGCATCTGCAAGCCCCCAACGCTGCACGCTGTCAAGAAGCTTTTTTGCTTTTTCGTATGCTTTAGTGGGTACGCGGTCAGCGGCTTTATCTGCGGCAGTTGTTAGCGCGTCAAGCGTGGCAAGATCAAACGCGGCGCGGGCTCTGTTGTACCATACACACGCGCGATGGCTGCGGCCTTCGTAGTCCCCCGGAATGGGGCGGGCGGTGTATTCGATCTCTTTATTGTTCATCATGGTTTTTGTCCTCCTGTTTTGTGGTGGTGTAAATAAGTTTGTTTACTGCCTATATTGTAAACAATTTTATTTCTTTTGTCAAGGGGTTTACACATAAAAAATAAACATTTTTGTTTACAATAATTTTGTCCGTTTGGGCGTGCTCTATCGGACGCACCCCACGCCCTCCAGCGCCCGCCGCCGGTACGGTCTGCCCTGCTGCCTGCCGTGTGCCGTCGTTCCGGGTGCGCTGGGGCTGGGGTCTCCACCTCTGGGGTATATAGGGCGAGCCGGGGGTGGGGTGGTCGACACCTCGCGTAGAAAAAATTCAAAAAAGGCGTTTTCCGGGGTTCGTGTTGCCAACACCCACCCCACCTTCACAAAACGAAACCCATCCGATTGTGCGAGTCTCCAAAAATTCCGAAAAATACAAAAAAGACCCCTCTTCCGGTCTAATCTGTGCTATACTTGACCGTAAGAAAGGGGCATTGTGAAATGGCAAAACTCGTAAAATGTAAACACTGTGGCGCAAAGATAGCGGCTACCGCTAAAACCTGTCCGCAGTGCGGTGGGGAGAACACGCCGCCGAAGCCAGCTTATAAGCGGTTGTGGTTCAAAATTCTTATGGCAATGTTCGTATTGGCTTTTATTATGGATTTGATAAGCCCTCGTAACAAAACGGATACTGCGACTAGTTCTGAAAGCGAAAAACCAACATCATCCGTTGCATCATCTGCAAAGGCAGAATCCGAAAGTTCGTCTGCTACTTCGGAAGAACCTGTGAAAGAGGACGACTCTTTTATTCTAGTTGATGAAGTTCTTGGCGATTACGGAAAAGAAGAAACGAACAAGAGTGGTTATAAATATATCTGGTACATGGTTCCGGCTGGCACATACGAAGTTGAGAATCAAAACAAAGAAGCTACAGTATTTGTGGTGTCTGATGCAAACTCTGATGATGTGAGCGACGTGCTTAAATTTGAAAAAGCTGGTGAAAGGCAGAATGTTACCGTTAAAGACGGTTATCATATCGAACTTTCGATTAGCACGGAAATTCTATTAACGCCAGTTAAATAAATGGAGAAATACAAAATGAGCTTTATAGGAGCAATAGGAGCCATCGCAGACCTCGTAGAGGAATAATCGCATAACACAAAAAGCCAGCGGCTAGATGTTCTCTAACCACTGGCTTTTCTTATTGGTTATTTACTTCTTCAATGCGCTGGTCACGTTTGGCATCGGCATCCAATAGTTAACGTCACGCATGACAATCTTGCCGTTGTCGCACAGGTGCGGTCTCAAATCGCCGTATTCGTCTGCTTCGTAGGAGAGATAGCCACACGCAACCTCTTTGCCGTTGCAAGCGATCACTCGCCCATTGTAGGTTTCTCCAACGTCAGGCGTTCTCCAAAGCCACTCCATGTTTTCCAGAGTGTCGCTAATGTATTCTTCAAGATTTTCGTACTTATCGCCGTTAACCATATTTATTCTCCTTTCACATGGGCATCTGGGTCTGACCGTTTGTGACCTGAACTAGCATAACAGAGTTCGCACACGGTCTCCACTTCTTGATGTACTCGACAGCTTCATCGAACCGCTTCTTTGGCACGTTGTTTCGACTGTTTACGTTAAACCAGTCCTGAATGTCCCGGTTGCATTCCATGAACAACTTCTGAGAGACGCTACGGCTCTTGTAGGCCGGGCTGTCCATGCCGCCAAGAGCGTTGATGACCACTGTGTTCACGACACGCTTCAACACACGCTGCTGGTTGTAGTCGATGGTCATAGTATTCTCAAGAGCGGAAATACGCTGCTCCTGTTTCATGGTGCGCTGGTCAATCACAAGGATTGCTTGCAGTTCCTTAGAAAGCCCTGCGAACTGGTTGACGGACACGTTTTTCTCAAGGTCAATCAGTTTCTGGCGAATCTCCATGCCCTCAGGTGTCCGCTGAATCATTGCAATATGCTTTGCCATGTCCAGAGTGATAACGTGCTCTGTACGAGTAGTATACGGATTTTTCGGATTATTGGTTGCGCATTTTTGAGCGACCAATGAATAGTCCGTACCTTCGACAAAACCATACTCGCACATACGAGGGAACCAGTCTTTGTATGCGGTCTTGATTTTGAGCCGCTCGTGCAGCTCCCGACCCAGCACTACCTTTTCGCCAGTGTCAGTGTCATACACAGGGATAACATCTTCGGAGAAGATTCGGATGGTTTCAAGATTATTATTCATAGAAATTTGACCTTTCTATCTTGCGAGAGCAAGCCATCTCTGGTATAATAACCCAAAGAGGGTCTATACTCTCTGAGTGTGTATGATACGCTTGCTGCGGCTGGTAACTTTAGCGAGCGTATCATTTCTTTTCATTAAGCATCGGATGAAGCAAGAAGAACGATTCTCGCAGCGCAGAAGACAAGGAAACCATATTCTTGATGCAGTAGTCTTGCAAGTGATTGAACTGGCGTTCCGTCAAGCTGATAGTTAATGTGCGATTGTATCTCTCAGCATAAGGATTGCTCATATTAGCCCACCCCCTTTCGATTGTTGGTGATATTAGTATAACTATGTTTTGTGCTAAGTCAAGGTATGAAACACTATCCGTAGTACTGCTATCTGTACTATCTTCCCGTTTTCTACATTTTGCACAAAACTTAGCTATCCTTTTTGGATGCTCCCGCTTCGTACCCTGCCCGGTAGTTCAGTTCGGACAGCTTACCCAGCGCTTCTGCGTACTCCCTGTCCTCGCTGGTCGGCTCTTTGCCGTGGGCGAGTGTTTTCAGAAATTCTTCGGTTGTCGTGGGAAAGTTCATGTTTTTTGCTCCTTTCTATTGCAGAAGCGGTCTGCTTCTGCTATAATAATTGACAGAAACCGAGACTGCGCCCTTGGTTGCGCAGCTTCTGTTTTGTGGTGGAATAGGTCGTCAGTGCTACTTTGGACGGTGGGGCTGACGGCCTATTTTTTATGCCACAAAGGATAAATCTACCGTTGTTGGCTGATTCATCGTGTGTTCTGCTGTCTTAGATTATAGACGCTTGGTATATAGTTGTCAACAGCCCAATTTGTATAATTTGTACGTTAAAACACGTTTTAGTGTACATTTTTGATAGTGGCTTTGACACTTTAATGTGTTAGAATTGGGGCGGAAATTTATAGTAAAACTTGATAATACGATAATTATACAAGCTGTAAACTAACACAAAAAAGTGTTGATAAAAAAGTGACCCTAATGATAGTAAATAAAATTCCCTATTGACAAACCAAACAAAATTATTTACAATGTAATCAGAAAGGGTGACATGAAATGGGGAAATACAAAAAAGTGACAGAAAAAAAAGAGCCTTTTAATGTTTCAACGAATGGCGTAGAGATAGTTAAAGAACTTATGAAGCAGTATGGCATAACAACAGCTTATATTGCCAATGAAGCTGGCTTCACTTCAAGACAGGCTTTGTATCAGTGCTTTAAGAATGAGAGCTTAAATCTTTCTAGCTTTTATAAACTCCTAAAAGCTATGAATTATCGAATCGTGGTTGAACCCGACATGGGAGATATTGGCGTTGGTGCTTATCGTGTTGAAGGCACTGTAATTGAAAAGGACAGTGATTCTGAATGAACGTAGCGTATGTTCGTGTATCTACTGTCGAACAGAATGAAGCACGACAGGTAGAAGCGTTGAAGCGGCATAACATTGACCGTTGGTTTATCGAGAAGGTCTCTGGCAAGAATATGGATAGACCAGAGTTGCAGAAGATGCTTAAATCAGTTCAGCCGGGCGATACCGTGTTTATTCACGATTTCAGCCGCCTTGCCCGTAGCACAAAGGACTTGCTTGAAATGGTCGAAACGCTACAAACTAACGGCGTACACCTTGCAAGTGATAAAGAAAACCTAGATACAGGCACTCCAACCGGTAAACTGATGCTGACGATGATTGCAGCCATCAACGAATTTGAACGACAGAATATGCTCGACCGCCAGCAAGAGGGCATCGAAGTGGCAAAGCAGAAAGGCGTTTATAAAGGTCGCAAGCCCACCGAGTATGACCGAAACCTCTTTGACGTTCTGCATGAGCAGGTGGAGAAGCGCATTCTCACGGTCACGGACGCTGCCAAGCAGCTTGGCGTGACCCGCCAGACATGGTATCGGATTGCTGAACAGAGAAAGGCTGGATAATATGCAGGGAGAAGAACTGATTGTTAAGAACGGCAGTATCACACTGCGGTCTATGCTTGACTTTGGCGGATTCCTTGAAATTAAGAGGTTCTTGGAAGTCTGTCATTCGGAAAACTGCACCGTAACCTTTGCAAACGAGGAAATTGTCATTTTCCCGAAAGAATACGATGCTGCTAAAGATGCTCTCGTTTTTATTTACGGCACACTGGCAGAAAGACACAGTATTATCGAAAAGTATCTCCGCTATAAGCTGATGCTAGGAGATGAACAACCAAAACCTACTTTACATAGTCAGAGAAAGGAATAAAGCATGAAACCCGTAAAATTGTCAGAGCAGAGTTTGAAACTCATTGAAACGCTGTGCGATTATACCGACAAGCCCGATATTCTCAATGCCATCGCAGACGCCTTGTACTACGATGCAGACGAGCTGAAGCGCAGGCTCAACCAGCTTGCAGAAGAAGTCAAATAAACAGCACATTCTATCCGTTAAAACGAATTTTAGCAAATAATTTTTCGAAAACAGCATTATAAAACCGAATATTTGATTTTTGTGCAGTTGTAGGCACTCTTTACGTTTTCAGGTAGGGGGTGCCTATTTTTTATGCAGCCAAAACAGTGTATCGCTATTATCGACAGCATCAAAGCGTATGCAAAACAGAATCCGACCGAAGCGCAGGTCTATGAGGACTGGTTTCAGGCAGTAGTGAACCTAAGAGATGCCCTGCCGCATGACAAGCGGTTCGATGCCTACAAATACTCTGGTGAGCTACGTTCTGTCTGTGCAGCCATGATGGGCAAGATGAAAACAGGCGAGGACGTGGCGAAGGTCTATGATATTATCGGTCGGACGTATCTGTTTGAAGCAAAAGATGTGTTTGACAGCTATTGCATCTACCTTGAATGGAATCGTGCGCCGGAAAAGAAGTTTTATCAGCCGAGAAGAAAGGTGTTAAGAACCGTTGCGAACGCCCTGCAAGACCTTGCGGATGACAGACTGGACTTGCTGGCAATCTCCATGCCCCCCGGCTGCGGAAAGACGGCTCTAGCTATTTTCTATCTGACATGGCTTGCCGGAAGAAGTCCTGACGAACCGATGCTTACAGGTTCTCACTCGAACAGCTTTGTTCGTGGTGTTTATGACGAGTGCTTGCGCATATTCGACAAGGACGGAGAATATCTGTGGAATGATGTTTTCCCGGATGTTGCCGTGTCGAACACCAATGCGAAGGACTGCCGCATTGACTTGGGCAAGAGAAAGCGTTTTGAAACGCTGGAATTTACGTCTATTGGCACTGGTAATGCTGGCCTTTACCGTGCATCCACGCTTCTTTACTGTGATGACCTTGTGTCCGGTATCGAAGTGGCACTTTCCAAACCCCGCCTTGATAAGCTGTGGGAAACGTACACTACCGACCTTAGACAACGTAAAATCGGCAACAAGTGTAAGGAACTGCATATTGCTACACGCTGGTCTGTCCATGATGTTATCGGCAGATTGGAACAAAATTACGGCGATTCCGACAGGAACAGATTCATTGTTATGCCAGCAATGAACGAAAAAGACGAATCCAACTTCGATTATGACTACGGTGTAGGATATAGCACAGAAACGCTTCGTAAGCAACGTGAAGTCATGGATGAAATGAGCTGGAAAGCGCTGTACATGAACCAGCCTGTTGAGCGTGAAGGTCTGCTGTTTCCTGCCGATGAACTGCGGTATTTCAACGGTGTTCTGCCTGACGGAGAGCCTGATCGCAAGCTCATGGTCATGGATATTGCATGGGGCGGCGGTGACTTTACCGCCTGCCCTATTGCCTATGTGTACGGTGATGCTGTGTTCATCCCAGACCTTGTGTTTAATAACGGCGATAAAACTGTGACCAGACCGGAAGTGGTTGGAAAAATCATCCAGCACAAAATCAACGTGGTGCGTGGCGAAGCCAACAACGGCGGCGATGAATATTGTGACGTGGTGGACAGCCAGCTTCGACAGCATGGCTATCACTGCTCTGTCCGTAGCCAACGTGCGCCCAGTGGGCAAAGCAAGCTGTCAAGAATCATCCAGTATGCGCCGGACATCAAACGGTTCTATTTCCTTGACGAAAAACACCAGTCGAAAGAGTACAAGGCGTTCATGGAACAGGTGACGATGTTCACGCAACTTGGCAAAGTTCCGCACGATGATGCACCGGACAGTCTGGCACAGCTTGCCGATGAATTGTATAACGGAATCAGTAAAATTGAGCCTGTCAAGAGGCCTTTTTGATTAAAAACACAATATATTGTGTTCGCTGGGTCTATTTATTTGATTCCACCACTTGACAAGGCTTATAATTTACACAGGAAGATTTGCAGCTTCCTCTAAGGAATAGCCCAGCGCAGCAAGGTTTTGTCATTTTTACTTGCTTGGGCGTCAATAGGCATATTCCTCCTTTCGCCGGTGAAGGTTTTCTCACTCTTTCTCCTTCACCGGGCTTTATATGTTGCGTTTCCAATTGTAAGGGGAATGCCGGCCTGTCTCCCCCACGGCTAGCAAGCAACGGTTCGATTCCGTTACGCAGCACAACCATCTTCTTTGCTTGGCTTTTTATTCTCCGAATTCTCCACCGCTATTCCCGGCTCTCGATGCAATGTTTGGACATGACATTGCAAAGAGCAGCGGTTAACCAATTAAGCCGGGGTTTATGTTGCATTAGCTTAGTATGGCTAGAGCATCCGGCTCATAATCGGACATACATTGGTTCAAATCCATTATGCAGCACCAAAATTGCAGTTAACCCGTTTACATCTGTCCGACAACTGAATGTAAAGACTGCAATGACTTTCTCTGAGCGGAGATAGCACGGCTGGAAGTGCGAACAGTTTCCCAGTAGCTTCTGACAGGTCTGTGCTCAACAGCCTGTTTCCAGAAATCCAACGAAAGGAGCGCCCATGCTAGTTAGAATTTGTTGCCCTTGTATCAGGCAAAACCCAATCTATAAGAATGTCCGCTGCAACCGCTATCTTGGCGAAGTGGACGGACGATACCATTTCAAGTGTGACAGATGCAAAGGCGTTATCGAAGGAGACACAAGGGAAGGATGGGTGAAAATCATCCATCCGCCGGAAAAGTGAATAGCTTTTGAAGCGCAGTTTTGGCGCAGTGAGATAGACCTTAACGGGTTTGTCTTGCTGCGCTTTTTATTTTTCCAGAAAGGAGGAAAACATGGCTGAGTATCAGACGGTTGTTGGCGGCTTTTTGAATGAGCCGCTAACCGGACGTAGAGCGATTGAAACGCCGGAGACGGAAATCAATCGGGCAAACGTGCTGAAAGTGGTCATGGGCAAGGCAGAGCCTATTCATTTGCTGAACAAGAACGAGATTCGCTTTCTGCACAACTACTACTTGGGTAGCCAGCCTGTTCTCCACCGCACAAAGGAGTACCACGCTGAAATCACTAACCGCATTGTAGAGAACCATGCCAACGAGTGCGTTGGCTTCTACACCGGCTACATGAGCGGCACTCCTTGTTCTTATGTGCGGTCTGAAACGGCAACTGGTGACGGCGAGGAAATCGCCCGCCTGTCCAATGCTTTGCAGTATGAGGGCAAGGACGCGCTTGATCGGCGGCTCTGGCAGTGGATGTTGGAGTGTGGGCAGGGATACCGCATTGTTCTCCCTGACAAGGGGTACAACGGAAACTACCCGGACGAAACGCCCCTGCTGGTGGATGTTCCCGACCCGGATATGGCGTATGTGATTTACAATTCCGGCATTGGACACAAGCCCATCGCCAACGTGCTGCACATCCCACGCAATTATCAGAATGACCTGAACGACCTGATTTGCGTGTATACGCCAAACCAGTACTTTGAAATCGACAACGGCAAGGCCACAAAATCGGAGAACCATTCTCTCGGAATGCTGCCGATGGTTGAATACAAGCTGAACCCGGAGCGGATGGGGTTGTTTGAGCCTGCAATTCCTGTGTTGAATGCCATCAACGACCTTGAAAGCAACCGTCTGGACGGCGTGGCACAGTTTATCCAGTCCATCATGGTGTTTACCAACTGCCTTGTTGACGAGGATGCGTTGAACAAGGTGAAGGAATTGGGCGCAATGTGCCTGAAATCTACCGCTGGTCTGCCCGCTTCTGTTTTTCAGATCGCAAACGAGCTTGACCAGCAACAGAGCCAGACCTTGCTTGATTCCATGTTGAACGTGTACCGCAGCCTGACTGCCATGCCCAGTGCCACTGGTAGTGAGAACGCAACATCCGACAACGTGGGCGCAGTCATCGTCCGTAACGGATGGAATCACACCGAAGCAAGGGCGCAGCAGTACGAGAATATGTTCAAGTATGCTGAACGTCAAAGCCTGTCTGTAATGCTGAAAATTCTGCGTGATACGGCTGGTTCTAAGCTGATGGCAAGTGACATCAACATCAAACTGCCACGCCGTCAGTACGATAACCAGCAGAGCAAGGTTCAGATTTTCGCACAGATGATTCAGCAGCCGATTGACCCGCAGCTGGCGTTCACTACGCCCGGTCTGTTCCCTGACCCGCAGGCTGCTTATGAAATGAGCAAGCCCTTCCTGATTGCCGCTGGCAAGTTGGGCGAGGATGGGAAAGCACCGAAGCCGCAGGAACAGCTTGTAGACCATATTGTTGACGCTAACAAAATGGTGAACGAACAGGCAGACGCAAAGAACGGAGGGGAAAAATGAATTTTGCAAGTGCTTTGTTTGCTCTTAAACGAGGGCGCAAAATTAAGCGTCATCATTGGACTGGTTATTGGTGCTTGGGGTCTAAAGATTCTAAGAAACCTTATGTCGAGATGCACTGCTACGATGGCAAGATTGTAAATCTTTCTGATTCAGAAGACATTCTGTACACCATGGAAAATATGGCGTGTGACGACTGGGAAATCGTTGATGAATGGAAGTAAAGGCTCTTGCCTTTGCATATTCCGGCAGGGAAGCCGGGATACAAATTTCGCAGCGTTGCAGGGAAGCAACGGTAAAAAAACGCAGGAGGAAATTAACGATATGAAACTCAATGTGTTGCTTGGTGATGCCTACAAAGAGGGTATGACCGCCGATGAAATCATTTCTGCGCTGGAAAAGGTTGCAGACCCTAACGCAGAGGTCGAGAAGCTGCGCAACGCCGTGACGAAAGCCAATGGCGAAGCTGCTGAGTACAAAAAGCAGCTCAAAGCAAAGCGTACCGATGACGAGAACGCCGCACAGGAACAGGCTGACAAGCTGGCAGAGATGCAGAAGCAGATTGAAGCCCTGACTGCCGACAAGGAGAACCTCGTCAAGGAAAAGACCCTTGCATCTTACCGTGAAAAGTTCGTTGCGCAGGGTTATGACGCTGAACTGGCTGGCAAGGCCGCATCTGCGCTGGCTGACGGCGACATGGACAAGGTGTTTAAGTTCCAGTCGGAGTTTATGACCGCCCATGACACCGCATACAAGGCTTCTCTGCTGAAGGATATGCCCACGCCTCCGGGTGCGGATGGCAATGGTAACGGCGCAGATAGCGCAGGTGTTGCTTTTGCTAAACGCTTCGCACAGGAGCGTGCAGACGCAAACAAGGCATCAAGTGACGCAATGACTGCTTTCCATTAAGGAGGAAAACATGAAGTACACCAATACTCCGGTATCGGCTCCTGAAAGCACTATTCTGGCTGCTGATACCTACGTTGCCATTCCCTTTACCGTCAAGGAGACCAACGCTGTTCCGGCTGGCTATCCCATGGCAAAGACTGGTCTGAAAGCTGCTGCCACTACTGGCACCAGCGCTGCTGACGCAGCTACCGATGCCATTGGCATTCTGCTGCACACCGTTGACCCTGCCGTCAACCCCAATGGCGCACTGCTGATTCAGGGCGTTATTGATGTGGACAAGGCAAAGCTGTCCGGCTTTACCTATTCTGCAAACGATATTGCCGCTCTGAAAAAGGCTGTTCCTGCCGTTTTCTGCCGTACTGATGTTGGCGCAAAGAGCGAGTAAGGAGGACTAAATTATGGCACTGAATCTGAATGAAATCTTCTCCCCCGCTGCGATTGCCGCCTATTGGACGAATGACCCGACCAATGCGCAGCCCTATGCTTCTGATGCTCTGTTCCCTGCTCGTAAGAAAGTCAGCATGGAACTGAAGTGGCTGCGTGGTCACAAGGGCGTTGGCGTTTCGCTGAAGCCTAGCGTGTTCGACACTAAGGCTACGTTCCGTACTCGTCAGGGCATCAAGATGACCGAGACCAGTATGCCGTTCTTCCGTGAGGGCACTCACATTGACGAGGAAGACCGCCGCAAGATTATCTCTGTTCTGGCTACCAATCAGGAGTTTGCGGCAGATGTTATCAATCGTGTCTACGATGATACCGCACAGCTTATTACTGGTGCTCGCATTGTGCCTGAGCGAATGGTGTGGCAGCTTCTGGCTCCCAAGACTGGAAAGCCCGGCATCTCTATCGAATCCAACGGCGTGAGTTACGTCTACGATTACGACCCTGACGGCACTTGGCATCAGTCCAATTACAAGGCTCTGGCTACCAAGGAGAAGTGGGATGCTCCTACTACTGCAACTCCCATCGCCACGATGACCACTGCCGCAAACACCGTGCTGGCAAACACTGGTGAGATTATCACCGATGCCTACATGAACACCAACACTTTCCACAAGATGATTGCTGCGGATGAAATCAAGAACCGGTTCCTGACGGTTATGAAGACCGCCACCGCTGTGCTGGTTGATTCCGAAGCTCGTTCTGTTGTCGAAAGTGCATCCGGTATCCGCATCCACCTGTATGACAAGATGTACAAGCCGGAGGAAACCGCAGCTGCTGAGAAGTATCTGCCTGATGGCTATGTCGTGCTGGCTCCTTCTGGCTCTCTGGGCAATATGTACTATGTTGCCACCCCTGAGGAAGCAGACCTGATGGCTGGCATCTCCAACGCACAGGTTTCCGTTGTGAATACTGGTGTTGCTATTACCACTGAGCAGACCGTGCATCCCGTCAACACTAACATTTACGTTTCTGAAATCGTCCTGCCGTCTTTTGAGCGCATGGACGCTGTGTACTGCATCAAGGCTTACTAAGGCGAAAGGAGGAAAGCAGCATGGGAGATCAGTATTCTGAAGCGGCAGTCAAGCTGGGGCAGTACATTGCTCCTGCACTTGACCGTGAAGTCACGGACGAGGACTACCCACTCTTCGACCTGCTGCTTGATTTCGCCAAAGATAAGATATTTGCACAGGGCTACCCCTTCGGCAACAGACCGGACGAGCTGCCCTTGCAGTATCAGTCGTTGCAGATACGCATTGCAGCGGAACTGTACAACCACATCGGCGCAAACGGACAGACGAGCTACACCAACAATGGCATCACTCGTGTGTGGGAAAGCTCCGATGTGGCGCAGTCCCTGCTGAATGAAGTAGTCCCGAGAGTAGGTGTTATTGGCTGATGTTCAATGGAAGCCCACTGGATAAACGCCCGCTGTGGTATTCAAACCCTGTTGGCGAGAAAACGCCTGTTGTGGACGAGTGGGGAAACGAGACTGGCGAATCCGCATACGAATCGTGGAGTCCCCCCGCAAAGCTGATGCTGAACGTCAGCCCCCCTACTGGTTCTGCGGAAGCAAGCCCTTTTGGAGCGTTCACGGATTACAGTTACGTTGTCAGTTCGTCCAGCAAGAAGCACAACACACCGCTTTATGAAGGTACGCACGTCTGGTTTCAGACGGACGTTTCAAAGCCCTTCAATTACATTGTGGTCAAGGTCGCAGAGCATATCACGGACACGTTGTATGCGCTGAAAGAGGTGGCTGTAAGTGAAAATTAAAGTGAGGCTGAGCGATGCCGGACTTCGTGATGCGGAACGTCAGATACAGGAGTACAAGACCACCCTGAACAAAAAAGCTAAAGCACTTGCTTTTCGTCTTTCTTGGTTGGGGCTTGGAGTCGCAAAGGTGCGTTTCGCTAATGCGGAATACGCTGGCTCCAATGACGTGAAATGTCATGTCAACCAAAAAGACAAGACTTGTACCATCGTTGCAGAGGGCAAAGCAGTTGCCTTTATCGAATTTGGCACTGGCGCACATCACAACGGGTATGGCGGTGAACTACCGCCCGGTGTTGGCGCACACAGCTCATACGGAAAAGGGCAAGGCGCAAACCGCAGGTGGTACTACTACGGAGAATCTGGCAATGCCGGTACGCCTGTCAAACAGGTAGATGGTAAAGGCCAGTTGAATTACACCGATGGCAACGAGCCAGCTATGGCTATGTGGGGAGCTGTTGAGGAAATGGCTTCTCAAGTCGAAGCAACGTGGAGGGAGGTTTGGAATAGTTGATTGATTATTTCAATTCTATCTTCACGGCTGTTGCTAAGGAACTGCGAAAGCAAGTGCCCGGCATCTTCGTTACTGGCGAAATCAATGACAGCAACGTCAAGAAGTTTCCGTGTGTGCAGATAGAGGAAAACAGCAATCTTCCTGTACACATTGATTCTGCTGGTCACAGCAAGTACGCTACCGTTTCCCTGCGTGTTCGTGTTTACTCCAACAAGAACACCGGACGCATTGCAGAAGCACGTTCCATTGTTGGCATCGTGGATTCTGTTCTTGAACCGCTTAAATTTTATCGCAAGTCGTTTGCCCCGTTGAATGGGCTGTACAACAATTCCGTCTATCGGATTGATTGCAGCTATGGGGCAACAATCGGAGAGGACGGAATGATTTACCGAAACTAAGGAGGTAAACATTCTATGAGTACTGCTATCTCCGGTCTGAATACCACCCTGTATTGTGGCGACAGCGCAACCGCTCTGACGAAGCTGTGCGACATCAAGGATGTGCCCGACCTGATCTCCGAGCCGAACCTTCTGGATGCAACCACTCTGTCTGACCCTATGCAGGTCAATATCTTTGGCATCATCCAGAGCGACACCAAGTCTTTCACTGCCAACTACAACAAGACTGACTACAAGAAGGTCAAGGAAGCTGGCTATGATGAGACTTCCGATAGCAACGCCGTGAAGTACTACGCCCTGAAGATGCAGGACGGCTCCGGCTTCACTTGGCAGGGTATGCATCAGGTTGGCCTGTCCGGCTTTGGTGTTGACGAGGTTGTGGAAATGACCATCAACTGCATCTTCACCAAGAAGCCTGAGTTCAGCGAGACCCTGACTGTCACTGGCGGCTAAACCGCAAAAATCGAATCAATCAAACCGGGCAGAACTGAACATCGGATTTGGTTCTGCCCCTATTTATAAAGGAGAGCATTTATTATGGCTGCTAAGGTTATCAACTTTCATTCCCCCGATGGCAAGAACACTTATGAGCTGACCTTCACTCGTGACAGCGTGGAGGCCACCGAACGCGCAGGCTTTCAGATTGGCCAGTACACCCAGATGACCAATCTGCTGTCCAACTCTCGCGCTCTGTTCTACGGTGCTTTCATTGCGCGGAACAAGGGCATCAAGCGCAAGGTCGTTGATGAGATGTTCCAGCACATCGAGGATAAGGAAGACCTGATGGGCGTTCTGCTTGAGATGTTCATGGATGCTTCCAAGTCCCTGCTGGCAACTGACACTGAGGACAAGACCGCAAAAAACGCAACGTGGGAGATTGTGTAACTGCACAATCTCAGGAAACAGACGGAGAGGGAGAGCCATTCTCCTTCTCCAAGCTGTTCCACGATGTAGAAGCCTATTACATTTCCATTGGCATGACATACGACCAGTTCTGGTACGGCGATGTCTGGCTGGCAAAGGTCTACCGTGACGCAGAGGAGCTGCGGGAACACAGAGCCAACGCAGAAGCGTGGAGAAATGGCTTTTACATGGCATCTGCGCTTTCCTCTACGGTTGGCAATATGTTCCGAAAGAAAGGGTCTAGCCCCATCAAGTACATGGATAGGCCGATTCCCCTTACTCAAAAGGAGAAAGACGAGTATGAATACCAACGCGCAGTTGAGGCGCAGGAGCGAATCAAGAGAATGATGTTCTCTATGATGGAAAGTGATGGTGGTAGTGATGGCTGATGTTGATATTACGAGCTTATCCGTAGAGATTTCTGCGGAATCGCAGGGCGCAGAGCTTAATATCGACAAGCTCACTGCCGCCATTTCTAATTTGCGCACAAAGGGCAACGTGGCAAAGGTTTACAGTAGTCTTGATAAGTTATCTGCTTCTATTTCCGCTCTTAAATCCGCATCTACTGGGCTGGACGGTCTTAGCAAAATCACGTCTTTTATGAACGGCCTTGCTAATGTAGACCTTACTCAAAGCGCAAAAGGCATCCGCTCTGTTGCTAATGCTTTGAACAAAATTTCGTCTGTCAATCTTGGAAACATGGATTTTTCCGGACTTGGCAGTAAGATGAACAGCTTAAAAAACGGTCTTTCCCCTATTTCTTCTATTAGCGATTCTTCCATTAAGAGTTTGCGTGGCGTAAGCAGTGCAATCAATTCCATTGCTAAAATCCCAAGCATTACAAAGAAGCTGGACTCTAAAACGCTTGATGATTTTGCGGAAGTTTGTAAGAAAGTGGCATCCGCTATTTCTCCGCTCGCTTCCAAGCTGGACAAGGTGGGCCGTTCTTTCTCTTCGCTTCCGTCTAAAATTAAAAGCGCTATCAATTCGACAACCCGCTTTTCTTCGGCAAACTGGAAAGCAAGTACTAGTCTTTCGAGCTTGGCAAGCCAGTTAGAAACCATCAAAAAACGTGCAGCACAGCTAGTTTCTCTGAAAGCTATTGCCACTTACCTTGCTAACGCTGTTGCAAAGTTTAATGATTTCTACGAAGCGACAGACTTGTTCAACAACGCAATGGGCGAGTTAAGTGGCCAAGCAACTGAACTTATCAATAAAATGGAGTCTCTGCTTGGAATCGACCCTACAGAAGCGATGACAAACATTGCAACAATTCAAAGTCTTGCTACTTCGTTCGGCTTGGCAAGCGATAAAGCGTACATTCTTTCCAAAAACTTGACGCAGCTTGCTTATGATGAATCGTCCTATTGGAATAAAGATACTGCTACTACCTTTACCGCGATTGCTTCTGCTATCTCTGGAGAACTTGAGCCTATTCGCCGCTTGGGCGTTGACTTGTCTCAGGCGCGGTTGCAGCAGGAACTTCTTGCTTTGGGCTTTAATAAACAGGTTTCTAGTCTGTCTCAGGCAGATAAGGCAGTTCTTCGCTACATCGCCATTATGAAGCAGACTACCAACATTCAAGGCAACCTCGCGCAGACCATTAGTAGCCCCGCCAATATGGTACGCATTTTGAAGTCTGAAATTTCGCAGCTTGCAAAGGCTGTAGGCCAGCTTCTTTATCCCGCATTTAAGGCGATTCTCCCCGTTTTGATTGCAGCAGTTGACCTTATCAAAGAATTTGTGGTCTCTCTTGCATCTGTGTTCGGGCAGAAAATTGAATTTACCGATTTTAGCAAGACACAGAAAGATATTGGCGGTGTAACCAGCGCTATGGATGACACTGCTGATGCTACGAAAGCGGCGGCGAAAGCGGCCAAAGATTATACGATGGGCTTTGATGAATTAAACATTATCGACCCTTCGCAAAATTCCGGCTCTTCTGGCTCTGGCAGTGGCGGTGCTGCTGGCAATCTGCTCGGCGACGTTGACCTCTCCCAGTATGATATGTTCAAAGATTATGCTGGAAGCGCTGTTGACGAGATTAAGGCAAAATTAAAATCTCTCGATTCTTTCCAAATCGGAACCCAAATCGGCGAACAGCTAAATAAACTTATGGGCATGATTTATAATGCCATCCATTCTATTGATTGGGCCTCGCTTGGAGCGTTTTTTGCAGATGGCGTTAACGGGCTCGTGGATTCTGTAGACTGGGATTTGTTTGGCCGATTACTTGCGGACAGATTCATCATCGAGTTTGAGCTTCTTGGTGGTTTCCTGTCTCAGCTTGACTGGACATCTGTGCTTAACGCCTTTATTGATGGCTTTTCTGGATTTTTTCACGAACTTTCAGATTGGATAGCAACAGTAGATTGGACTGGTGTTGGGAAGCAATTAACTGATAAGCTTTCCGATGCTCTTCAAAATGTTGAGATTGAAAAGCTTGCAAGAGTTTTTTTCAACTTTATTACTGATAGCATTAACGCTGTTTCTGATTTCTTGGCTGGCACAGACTCTTACCAGCTCGGTCAAGACCTCGTTGACTTTGCTATTAGAGCCGTTACTTCTGTAGATTGGGCCGGTCTAGCTCAAGCCATCGGTCGTTTCTTTGGAGAAGCGTTCATTGAAGCACTCGACTTCATGGGCGGTCTAGTTTCTCGAATTGCCGATTATTTTGAAAAGAAAGTGGCAGAGGGGCCGTTCAATGATGTTGGCCTGAATATTGTCTACGGTATTTATTATGGCATTCAAGACGCGATCACGAATGTTGCTTCTTGGATTGTCGAAAATGTGTTCAATCCATTCATCAATGGCTTTAAGTCTGCCTTTGGAATCAATTCCCCATCCACCGTAATGGCCGAACAAGGCGGCTACATTATCGCAGGATTGGAAAAAGGCATTACGGACGCTATTTCTAGTGTAACCGAAACCACTAAGAAAATTCTTTCTGCAATTAAAAGCACGTTTGATAATTTCAGCCTTTTGAGTATCGGAAAAAATATCGTGGACGGTCTTATTAAAGGCATCAATCAAGGCATTGAAACCGCTAAGAAAACCGTTGGCGGTCTGGCAAAAGCTATTCTTGACAAGTTCACTGGCGATTTGGACATCAACTCTCCTTCTAAGGTGTTCTTTGATTATGGTAGCTACATTGTTCAAGGCCTTGCAAACGGTATCACTGGTTCTCTCGGTTACGTCAACGATGCTATGAATAAACTCGTAGACGCCACCAAGCTCAAGGGCGAAGAGATGGCGAACTATGGCATTGACTGCGGCACAAGCTACGTCAACGGCATCATTTCAGGGCTAGACTCTAAGTGGACCGAACTCGATAACAACCTCAAAACCGACTTCTTCGGCACGGTGCAAACTTTCATTCAGGCCGCGCAGAGTGGGGATTGGAAAACGGTCGGCACCACCATTGCCGCTGGCATTTGGGGCGCTATGGGCGATGAGCAGCGTAAACGCGCCAAGTCCGTTGCAAGCGATTTGCTTGGCAGACTGAGCAAAGAACTGAAAAGTCAAGCTTCTTCCCTGCTGAATACAGCCGCTACCATTGGCAAGAATCTGGTGAACAGCCTAACTCAGAACTTCGGAAAGGTTTCCTCTGAAACTCAGACGATGCTTTCTGGTATTACGCAGGCTTTCGGAAACGTGAAGTCTCCTCTCGCAACGGCTGCTAAAGCAATCAGCGCTGCGCTGTCTGGCGGCTTGCTCAGCTCTTTTCCGACAATTTTCGCTGGGTTTGCCGGGCTGGTAAGCACCATCGGAACCGCAGTGGCAGGAATGCTTTCTGCTGTGGGTGCCGCCCTCAGCGCTACGATTTTTGGCCTTCCCGCTGGAATCGTAGCCCTTGCTGCTGCCGCGACCCTTGGCGTTGCAATCGCTGGAATCGTATCGAAACTTGGCGGCGGCCGGTCTACCAGTAGTTACAGCGATACATCTCAGTACGTTGGAAGCTCTAGTTACAATTCCTCGACATCCAGTTCTTCTTATGGCGGCACTTATTCTGCGGCTGGAGGAAACTCTGAGGACATGAGAGATGCTGTGTACAACGGTTGCTATAACGCATTCCTTGACATTTGGCAGCGTTACGGCGAAGAGCTGTTGAAAGAGCAGAACGTGAACGTATATCTTGACGGCAAGCAAATTGCAGCCTCTGTTGATAAAGTGAAGAAAGACCGGGGCGTATCCATTATGGGCACTGAGGTCTACTCTTATTAAGAAAGGACGGTTTCGATGGCTAATATTCCTGCACTGGTTACGGTGAACGGCGTAGAGCTACCGGAACCATCCTCTTATGAGGGAACGACTAGCACGATCGTGGACTCCGGACGAAATGTTCAAGGCAAAGTCGTTGGAGCTGTCGTACGGAATGACGTAGCAAAAGTCACAATGTCTTGGAATTATCTTACTGCCAAGCAATGGGCCACCATTCTAAGCCTATTCACCGCTAATTTTTACTGCTCTGTTCGGTTTTACAATCAGGTGACCGCAGGATACACGACGCGGCAGATGTATGTCTCTGATCGAACTGCCGGAATGTGGCGCAGAAGCCCGAACAATGGCAGTATTATGGGGTGGACTGGTGCAAAATTGTCTCTTGTTGAGGTGTAATGTATGGAAAGAGCTACCGATAAATGGACGCAAAAGTTTAACAACACACTTGTGCCCGAAACTTTTGTCGAGATAACGGTTGGCATCACTGCACCGGGTGTAAACAAAAAGGCAAAGTTCGTCACGTCTGATATGAGCGCTTTTGCAAGCGCGAATGCTCTTTCACAGGCGGGAGTGGCTTCCTTTACAAAATATGGCACAGGAGAGCCTAATCTTTGTGTGCTTGATGGAAGCTGCAAAGTTGTTCCCGCTTCTGCTCCGTATGAAAACACCGGGTTTGTCAGCTCTACAATCTTCAGCACTTCTAACCATCCTGTCCTTTTTGCCATGTTTTTCAATGAGGTAAAATCTTCCGTTCCGGGCGTCAATATTATCTGGTCGTCTATTTTCAACGAATACGCTACCAGCTTCAAAGTCACTTCTTATCTTGGCACGCAAGAGCTTAATTCTGTCACCGTTACAGGGAATACATCGGTATCCTCTGATGTGGAGATTGAGCTGAACGGGTTTGATTTCGTTAAAGTAGAAGTTTTGGATTGGTGCATTCCGAATCGCAAGGCCCGGATTGAACAGTTCAGAATTGGACGATATCTGATTTTTGACAAGACGAAAATCCTTTCCTTTCGTCACACCTCTTCTCGTGACCCGATTTCCGGTCAGCTTTCACAGGAAAGTATTTCGTTTAGCCTTGATAATAGCGACCGTACATGGGATTCTGTCAATCCTCAAGGCATCTACAAATATATTTATGAACGTCAGCCCATCTCTGTGCGCTACGGCATGGATATTGATGGTAAGGTCGAGTGGGTCAATGGTGGCAAGTTCTTCCTGTCGGAGTGGAGTGTTCCCGCCAACAGTATTGAGGCAAGCTTTTCCGCCCGCGACTCCTTTCTTTACTTGATGTCCACCACCTACACCGGCAGAAAATACGGTACGCTCTATGAGATGTGCTACGACGCTTTGGAGCTGTTGGAGGCAGATGAAATCACATTCGATATTTCGGACGAACTGAAAGATTATTCTGCTGACATCTCTTCGGATGGCTCTTCGTATAAAAACTCTGATATTTTGCAGCTTGCGGCCAACGCAGCGGGCATGGCACTATATCAGACGCGAGATGGCGTTATCACCATCAAGCGGGCGTATGAATTTGGCTCCGGTACGGATGTTGAGGACATCACTCTTCTCAACAATTATTCTTGGCCTGAAATCACTTTCGCACAAAACCTTCTTAATGTCACGACCTCTGTTGGCAGCAAAACATACGCTTACCCTGAAAACCCTTCCGGGCGTGGCGTATCCCAGAGCTTGAGCAACGCTCTTCTTTCTGAGTCTACGCTTGAAAAGTCTCGAAATGCCCTTACGGAATCTTACAGCGTGCTTTCCAATCGGCGCAAGGCCACTTTGGAATATCGAGCTAGTCCCACAACGGACGCTTTGGATTTCGTGAAAATCCATCATCAGTTCGATTACAGCGCAACTCTGTTACTGACAAATGTGTCTTACACCTACAATGGGTGCTTTAAAGGCAAGCTTGAAGGATATATGATGGCGGATGTTAAGTCTTTGACCGTAGACAAATCCAACGAGACACTCGAGTGGGGACAGTCTGTAGTGATCACTGCTACTCTTTCCCCTGCCTCCCAAGATTCGCCTAAAATTAGTTGGTCTGCATCTCCCGAAGGCATCGTTTCCCTCCATGTGCTTACCAATACAGAGGGAAAGTCCACCTGTCAGGTCAAATGGAACTCCCCCGGCACAACTATCGTTACTGCTTCTGCTGGTGGCAATTCTGCCAGCTGTTCGTTCATCACCACTGAATATTATCTTTCCAATATTCCGGAGGGCAAGACGGTGCTTATGGACGAAGGTAGCAACGTCGTGGAGTTCATTGTCGCCAAGCATGACTATGAGAGCGAGTTGAACGGGGCAGGACGTACGCTTTTGGTTCGTAAGCGTTATCCAGTCCTTATGAGTTGGGACTCCAGTTGGTCTGCTTATGCACAGAGCGATATAAATACATGGCTTAATGGCGAGTATCTCAATACCTTCTCTTCGGCACAAAAAGAAGCGATTGGCAGCACTACATTTTATTACACTCCCGGCTTTACTGCTATGGATTTCTCTGTTGGAAGCAGCAAGGTGAGCACTATGTCTAAAGCTGTATTTTTGCCTTCTGCGCATGAATTTGGAGGCGATTGCGAAGGCAATGACGTTTTTGGCTGGACAAAGAACTCTCCTGACTATAAATACAATGAAGGAACTTCGTTCCCGCAGGCCAAGGTTATATTGGAATCCATGCTTGCTGCCGATAATGCAGCTATCACTGATGGTAGCTGCCGCGTGTTCACTCGAACTCCTTACCTTTATAGTGCCGCGTATGCCTCTGGTCTCCATTCCAGTGACCGTAAAGATTTTCTGAGTAGGATGGTTACAACTCTTGAAGACACTGTCATCGACGGAAATTCTGGATTTTCAGTATTGTGGGGTCATACAGCTGCCATTGGGCCTGATTTGCTCTATTATTGCGCACATCCTTCGTTTACCCTGCCCGAAACCACACAAATCGATGCCAATGGCAAATTAGTTTTTTGAAAGGTGATTACATGGCAACATGGATTACAGACCGCACACAAGCGGATGTTGACCGCGTAAAAGAAATCGCTGTCAAAGCCAGAACCGGCACATGGACAGATGAGGAGCAGCAAGAATGGGCCGCTGGCATGAAAGGCGCACTCAGCTACACCGATTACAACCGCATTGAAAACGGAATCAAGGAGCTTGCCGAAATCGTTGGCGCAGATTATTCCGCAAGAATTGTTCAAAAAAAAGTAAAAGTTGTTACAGCGAGAAACCAAGACGGCGATATTCCATCGTGGGACGCCTACCCCTCCCACGCCGAGTTCTTTGTGCCGCTGACCGCCAAAAAGTCCGGTTTGCTGCTCCACTCGATGTCCTTCCGCATCAAGGGGTTTGTGGCCGGAAAAAGCCGGGCCATCCTGCGCAAGGCGGCTGACCAAACCCGATTGGTAGACCTCTCGCTGGAGCTTATCATGGGCTACAACGACGTAACCCTTGACATGGGAGACCTTCCACTCGAAAAGGGCGTGGAGTATCAGCTGTATATGTCCGCCGTTAATAACTTCTATCCACCTTCGGTGGAACCCGGGTGGGTGGTGGAGAACGATTTTATCGACATCGCCAACGCCAGCGCTTACTACGATGGAGACAGCAAGATTCTCTTCTCTGGTACTGCTACGGTCATTGAGTCTACGGAAGCAGTCTGGGGCGTAGATGACTACTTGACTACTGATGACTGCGCTAGATGGTTAAGCAACATATCCTCCATTCGTTCAAAATGCAGCGGGAAAAGTTCCACTCCTGAAACTCCGGGAAGCTTCAGCTATCGTTTTTCGATTGTCAATCAGTTGGAAAAGGTTTTGTTTGATATTGAAGCGATGGCTAAAGACCATTCAATCTATTGTTCTGAGCTTATATGTGGAGGTGAACCCTATTATGCACTTTGTTGACCGAAAGGCAAAATATCCCGGGCGTTGGACTATGATGAAATCTGATGGCACATCAGAGGTCGTCACTCTTGTCCGTAACGACGAGCCTATCGTGGAAGGCACTCCCCTGAACGCCGACACTCTTAACACATTGGGTGGCACTGATACGACCCTCACCCACGAGAGTGAAGCCGCTGACACAAAAGTCACTGGCGACGCAATCCGGGGCGTAAGGGATGACCTTGTTGCAGAAGCCACCCGGGCAAAGGGGGCGGAAAATCAGCTAAAGGAAGATTTAGCACAATTAGATACTATTGTTGGATATACATTTCAAAATGGTTATTATACAACAAGTAATCAATTTGTAATTGATGATACTGGCAGACGAAGTGTAACTGACTATTTGCTTTGCAAGGGTGGTTCAACGGTTGAAGTAATGGGCGATACCGCAAACCAATATGTAAATGTGGTTGTATTTTTTGATGAAAGCAAAACACCTATTAGCGGTGTTAGCAGTATTGGTGCAAGAAATGAATATCACACAGTAAATATTCCTCAAGGGTCTGTATATATCAGGGTTGTTAAAGACAATCTGTTTAATTTCGGCGTAAAATTTACAGAATCTGGAATTGTTTATCAAATTAACGAAACCAAAAAATCAGTAAACGAATTGGCTGAAAAGCAAAAGACCAAAGAAAAGGTTTCTCCGTATACAAAATATGTTGATTCTATATCTGATAATGATGTAATTGAGCTACGTGTTCCTGCTGTTAAATATGACTATGTTTTGACCTTTTCCGCAAATGTCACTACATTCAATAGTATTAAAATCAGTAAAGATTTGGGTACATGGACTGCGTGCTATATGATTATTGATAGCACTAATTTTTATATTTATAGCGGGCAATCTCTGGTGTACCAAAAAGCACACGAATTAAACATTACAGACAGACTATCTGTTTCGTTAATTGCAAAAAATGATTTAACAGCAAAGGTAATTGTGAACACAGTTGGAGGGTCATTTACAAAAGATAATCTTGTGTGGAATGGTTCAAAAGAACCTCTTGAGGTTCAAAGTATAGGGTCTACATTGACAAGATGTGAACTTAAATATATGTGCAATGCTATATGGTACGATATTTGGGGTTTTGGTGACAGTTATTTTGATATGTGGGTGCAAAACGCAAGAGCGTTAGGATTTTCAAATTGGCTTGTTGATGGTTATCCCGGCAGAGGTTCAATAAAAGCATTAGAATCTCTAAATATGCTTTTGGAATTAAGAAAACCTAAAGTAATTGCATGGTTTATGGGAATGAATGACCCCGATACATCAACATCGGTAAATGAAAATTGGCTTAATACATTTAACCAAGTTAAAACTATTTGTGAAGAAAACAATATTGATTTGTGGTTGTGTACAATACCAAATGTTCCTAACCGAAATAACAGTCTCAAAAACAATGTAATTACATCATCGAATTACAGATATGTAAATGTTAATAATGCAGTAGGAGGAAATGTTACAAGCAGTTGGTTTGACGGATTGCTATCTTCTGATAATGTGCATCCGAGTGCATTAGGTAGAGATAGAATTGCTAATGCTGTTGCAAACGCATTCCCTGAGTTATACAAGATTAGTTAAATTAAAACACGACCGTAAACGGTACGATGTTACTGAACTAAAGAGGGCTTTATCTAACCTTAAAAACAAAAAGGAGTCGCAAAATGCTACACACTATCCTCAAATTCCTCGTTTCCCTCTTCTCCGCCCTCTCCCGGGCGGCAGATGCCTCTACCTCTGACCCAGCGTCCACCGTGGACACCAAAGCCTCCGCTCCTCCCGGCTGGGAGGGCGACCCGCCCTACCGCTATCTCGACGTGAGCCGGTATCAGGGCAAAATCACCCTCGATGGCTGGCGCAAGGTCAAGGCGGCAGGCTACAAGGGGGCGATGCTCAAGACCGTGAGCACCAACCGCAAGCTCTCCAAGCGGGCAGACGGCCTTTATATCGACCCGACCTTTGAGACCAACTACCGCAACGCTAAAGCAGCAGGACTGGACGTGGGCGTATATTACTACACCTACGCCATCAGCGAGGCGATGGCCGACGCAGAGCTTGCCCTACTGCGGCAGGCGGTGTACGGCAAGGAGTTTTCTCTCCCCGTTTGCGTGGACGTGGAGGAGAACAAGCTCAAGAAGCTGTCCACGCTTGACCTGTCCAACCTTGCCGCTTACGCGCTGGAACAGGTGGAGAAGATGGGCTTTTACGCCCAGCTCTACACCTACACCGGTTACAAGTATGAGCTGGACATGGCGAGGCTGTCCTCTCGATGGGACGTCTGGCTGGCCGATTACACCGGAAAGGCCCCCAAAGTGAGCTTTAAGTACAATGCGCACCAGCACACCAGCAAAGGCAGCGTGCCGGGCATCTCCGGCAACGTAGACCTCAACGTGACCACCCTCAACTATCCCCGCATCATCAGAAAGAAGGGTCTGACCCGTCTCCGGGAGGGTAAATGACCGAAAAAGAAGCTTTACTGTGGGTGCTTGGCATTCTGGGCAGCTTGTGCGCTGCTGCCATCACCATCGACAAGGTGCTGGACATCATCCACAAGTACGTCAAAAAGGCACAGGCCCCCGACGATGCGCAGAACAAGCGGCTTGACGAGATGGACAAGCGCTTGCAAACGCTAGAAACGGGCTATGCGCAACATTCTTTGGCGCTTGGGCGCGATTTGTCCCGCTTCGGGGAAATCGACGAAGTGAACCGCCTGACGCTTGAAGCCGTTCGTGCCCTGCTGGAAGCACAGCTGACCGGAAACAACGTGCCCGCTATGCAGGCCAGCAAGGAAAAAATCGATAATTACCTCATGGAAGGAGTAACAAAACATGGAAGCAATGCTTAACTTTATCCCTGCACCCATCGCACTGGTACTGATGCTCATTGGCTTTGCCGCGCTGGCCGTTGGTGCCATCCGGCTGGGCTACAAGCAGTACGTCAAGGACTGGGCGCTGGAGCTCGTGACCATCGCTGAGGACAGCATCATGGGCAGCGGTCAGGGCGCAAAGAAAAAGGCACAGGTCTTTGCCGCGCTGCGCGGCGCACTGCCGGACTGGCTGAAGCCTTTCATCA
>ERZ824575.417-NODE-417-length-56517-cov-54.318356_pt1 | contig 56517 bp, 81 predicted proteins | sample MGYA00519470_ERZ824575 | MGnify/ENA primary metagenome ERZ824575 (study PRJEB31778, sample SAMEA3449170) | human gut metagenome | biome: human gut; feature: human-associated habitat; material: faeces | place: United Kingdom | collected 2010/2012 ... | reverse complement strand
ATTCCTAAGGGAGCTAAAGGAGACACGGGCGAAAAGGGTGCTACTGGTGAAAAAGGTGCACAAGGTCCTATCGGTAATACAGGTTCTCCAGCTGGCTTTGGAACTCCTACAGCCTCCGCTACACAGCTCGAACCAAATGTAGAACCAACCGTAACGGTTGAAGCTTCGGGCGAAGACACCTCGAAAATATTTAATTTTGTTTTTGGGATTCCTAAGGGAGCTAAAGGAGACACGGGCGAAAAGGGTGCGCAAGGCCCGCAGGGCGATCAGGGTATTCAAGGTCCACAGGGTATTCAAGGCCCCAAGGGCGCGGATGGTCTAAAAGGAGATACCGGAGAACAAGGACCTGTTGGCGATAGTGGAGTTTATGTTGGTTCAAGTACTCCAACTGATCCGCAGAAAAATGTATGGATTGATCCGACTGGTAATCCAACAACACTTAACGAATTAGGAGCCGCATTACATGTTACTGGTGATACTACGACTATTTTTAATGGACTGATAAAAGGTAGCGGAGGTAAGATGAGTCAAGCTTTACCCGGAATTGATTATCAAATTCCGATTGTCGAAACTACTGTTACTGCTTTAGCCTCATCATGGAATAATAATAGTATTACCATCGCGGTTTCTAATGTGACCGCATCTTCTAATTTGGAAGTCGGTTTGGCACAGACTGCCACAGACGAACAGTTTGCCGATGCAATTTCTGCACAAATTCGCTGTATTAGTGCTGGCGTTGGAACTATTACACTTAAGGCAATCAAGACCCCAACGGTCGATTTGCCGATTTTGATAAGGAGATTTAGTTAATGGGTATTATTTCCATGTTTCCAAGTGGAGGAGGTAGCGTAGGTATTTCCTTGGATGTAATTTCAGGGTCATCTTTACCCTCGGCAGTGGTTAATGACCAGATTTATATTATTACCTCTACTACCCCCGGTACGATATACGTTGATACTGATACGCCTTCCAGTCCCGCGAGTGGCGATGTATGGGTTGTTGCGGCAGAAGGCGGTGCTGGCGCTATCACTTTTACGGAGGACAGTCCTTTATTCCGCGTTAGTTTCAAAACGGTAAAGCAGTACGGTAGTAATGGCGAGTGGAGCAATGTAGAGGCTTATCTCGGGATGTCCGGCACTTGGGTAAAGATAGGTGTTAGCCTACCATCCGCCGGAACCCCCTTGAACGACTTCACGTGGGCACAGATAGACTATATCAGTGAAAACGGCCTTATGTCCGATTACTTTAATATAGGTGACACCAAGAACGTTACCATAGGCAGCGCAACATACGTCGTGGAGATTGTGGGCTTCTCTCACGATGATAGAGCGGACGGAAGTGGTAAGGTAGGTCTAACATTCGGCTTAAAAGACTGCCTCAATACCGCCTACCAGATGAATAGTTCTAATACCAACTCCGGAGGCTGGGGAGGCTGTGCTCTTCGTGCAACACTGCGCGGTGATATATGGAACCAACTCCCGTCCGATCTTCGCGACGTTATCAAAGAGGTAACTAAAAAAACGTCGGCTGGTGGTGCAAGCGGAATCATAAATAGTATCAGTGATACCTTATTCCTCTTCGCAGAAAAGGAGATTTTCGGTAGTAAGCAGTACTCGGTCGATGGTGAGGGAACCCAGTATGCCAGGTTCACCGCAAGCAACACCCGTATTAAAAAGCTCAACGGTTCTGCGACGTACTGGTGGTTACGTTCACCTTATTCCATCTACGCCAACTACTTCTGTGCTGTGAGCACTTCGGGTGCGGCCGATTTCGGCAGCGCCAACGATAGTAATGGCGTGTGCTTCGGATTCTGCATTTAATCTTAATATCTGGCGCCCCTCGTGGGCGCTGGAAAGGAAACTGATATGTCTGTTAGAAAAAATCAGCGTGGCGAAAGTAATATGCAGTTTTTGGATACTGCTCGGAACATCAATGTTGCGGTTCGCAAATTAGTAAGTAGATTGCCAAAACGATATACTTTCCTAGGGGGAACCGAACTGGTAAGATTAGCGGCCGATGTTCATCATAATCTTAAAGGTGCTAATAGTGTCTATCCTACTAATCAACATGAATTTCAGATAAGACGCGACTATCTTATTCATGCTAATGCCAGTTTACAAATGCTATTAGACGAACTTGATATTCTATATAACTATTATGCGGATGATTCGTTACAGAAATGTATTTCAACGATTGTCGGAATGTTAAAGTTAGAGGCTACGTTGATACGAGGTTTAAAAGCCACAGATAAAAAACGATTTAAAAATTTTGGTTTCGATCTGTAAAACGTTCACCTAATTCCAGCAACACCAACAACTTCTGTGCTGTGAACACTTCAGGTGCGGCCAATAACAACAACGCCAACAATAGTAATGGCGTGTGCTTCGGATTCTGTTATGTTTGGACAAAGTAACTAATTTAGTGAAATCATCATTTTAGCAGAAGGAGATCGAGACCATCCCGCATGGGTAAATTATACCTTCGATGTATTTGGCTGGACGCTGCTTGCATGGATAGCTATGCGCGTAACTATTTTCATAGCCCGATACTATATGGTTATAATCGCGCTCAATATTCTTACCACACGGAGGTAATTATGACAAGTGAAGAAAGGAGAGAGGTGAGATATCTAAGACGGCGCAATAAAAGGCGTCGTAATTTGGATAATCGAAATGCCGCATGTGAAAATGTATTCAGCTTTAGTAATCTATATAAGGCATATCGGGATTGTTGCTTAGGAGTAGGATGGAAAAGCAGCGTCCAATTATATAAAGCTAATGCGTTATATAATGTCCTTCAGACACAAGAGGAATTGTTAACAGGATCATATCGGTCTAAGGGATTCGTTGAATTTAATATTTTCGAGAGAGGTAAACTTCGCCATATTAAAAGTGTTCATATATCGGAACGAGTAGTGCAAAGATGTTTGTGCGACAATGCTCTAATTCCTATTATAAGCCCATCATTTATTTATGATAATGGCGCAAGTTTGAAAGACAAAGGGATAGATTTTACTCTTGATCGATTAGAAAAACACTTACATAGGTATTATCATAAACATGGCTCAAAAGGTTATGTTCTGACTTTTGATTTCAGTAAGTTTTTTGATAATGCTAGTCATGAAGTGATTTTTAGAGAATTGGAAAAAGTAAAAGGATCAGCGTTTGATTATGCTAAATATTTTGTTGATAGATTTGGTAAAACAGGGCTAGGGCTCGGTAGCCAGGTATCTCAGATTGTGGCATTAGCGTTGCCGAACTCTCTGGATCACATGATTAAAGAGTTACTTAAAATAAAGTATTATGCTCGTTATATGGATGACGGATACTTGATACATGAAAGTAAGGATTATCTTCGCCAATGTTTATCTGCTATACAAAATAAGTGTCTAACATTAGGAATTACTCTTAATCCTAAGAAAACACGTATACGCAAATTAAAAGAAGGCGTTAGTTTTTTAAAAATGAGATTTATGCTGACCGATTCTGGACGCGTAATAAGAAAGCTTTCGCGAGAGTCAATTACTCGTATGAGGAGAAAACTAAAGTCCTTTGCTAAAAAGTTACAATCTGGAGCTATGACAACAGAGGACGTTGTGCTGTCTTATAATTCTTGGCGTGGTCACGCGCAGCGTTGCGATTCATTCAGAACATTGAAAAATATGGATCGGCTGTTAAAGGAGATAATATGTACGAAATCAAAAAAAACGGAAAACACCTATCCTACGAAGATGTTATTCGCTATGTAAAATTACAGTCTAATGGAATATATTGCTTATGCTCCGATGATGAGGCAAATGGAGTAGTTGTGAATAATGACTATATTTGCCATCTTGCCGGACGAGCTGAACTTCCAGATGTTGAGACTGTTAGTTTTGATGAAATAAACGGAGCATCTGCTCTATATAATGCTCAAGCCGAACTTGAAGAGGTATTATCTACTGCCCGATCTGGTCTTACACCAATACCAACGCAAGGGGCTGCTTGGGATCCCGAAATACGATATATTGCTGGCGATATTGTAGAAGGTGGCTATATAGCGATTAAATATAGTAAAGGAAAAAATCCCACAGATCCGGCAAATATAGGGATATATTGGGAAGAAAACGTCACACCTCATTTGGTTTGGAATGATATAGAAGACGGTAAAATTATAGCAGAAGATACCATTGTTATACATGATGGAAAAACTTGGAAATGTATAAGCCAGCATATTAAATCATCAGTCTACAAACCGCGAACAGGTAGTAGTAAATGGGTTGAAGTTACATAATCCATAGGAGGTCCTTATGGGAATATTAAAAATTAAGAATGAGGCTACGAATGAGTGGCAAGAGGTATTGGCTCTTAAGGGGGACCCTGGAATTTTTACTCGCAATACTTATACTGAAAATCCAGCTACCATAACACTAGCCGATGCAAATGAGTATTATCTCACCAATGTTTCTACTATAGAGTTTCTTTGGCCAGCTAGTCAATATTTTGAGTGTTGGATCACATTGACTTTATCTAATGGGACTAATAATAGCATTAGTTTCCCAGAAGATATGCGAAGAATCGGTGATGTTCCTAACTGGAATACTCCTGGCGCAACTTTTGAAATTTCTATAAAAGATAAAATTGCAATATTTAGGAAAGTAGTTGAACCTAACGTTTCAACTTAAAGGCGTAACTTATGGATAGACGTTTTTTTAAACAACGTAGAATGTTGCTACCTCCGAGTACTAATTTAACCGTCACGTTAACTGGTACATGGGATAATTCCGGATTATTTGGCGAACGCTATGTGAAGATTAACGATGAGATCATTACGGAAAATGGAGTTTATACCGTTTTGGAAGGCGATACTGCAATTTTGCATACAAAGATAAGCCCCATCATGGGTGGAAGTGAAAAGTACGGTATATTTGTGAACAACAAGTGCGTAAGAACTTCTGCGCAGTGTGTAAATCATGGCCCGGATTATGAGTACCTGCTCGTATCGAATTGCACGATAAACGGTCAGGGTACCGTACATGCAAGGGGCGGATATGCAAAGATAGACGTTACGACTTAATACGAACACCTTTAATAAATACAAGAAAGGAAAAATCAAAATGAAAAAGATTATAACGTTTCTTATTACTATGATACTTGTTTTTTCAATGTCATCGGCTTTGGCGCTTAATTGGAAGACGCTAAATGTAGAGAATTCCACCTATTACAATATTCAGGCGGATAAGTATGAAGTGGTCAATTCTGATTTGGGCACAGCTTTTACTGAGAATTCGAATGCTGTTGCTAAGAAGCACGGCAAGGTTTATTTTTCACTTTCTGTAAGGGATAAGGATAATAACGATTTCGATGGTTATGAGCTTTTTATGCATGACCTAGAGTATACTAGAACCCTTTCAAATGGTCTTCATGAGGCCAAGGTGATCGGAGATGACCCTTATCTTCAGGTCAAGATTACAGAAAAGACTGATATGAATGAACTTTATTTTGGCTCAGAGAAAGTTACCGTTAATGGAAATACAGTCCAGATAGGCGAACTGACTTTTACACGAGCGAACAATATTGTTACGGATGTAAGGTTTAACGGGACCGCTCTCGAACTAACCAAGAAGCTAAACGAGCTAGAGATGACACTAGAAGACGTCTATGGCGGAAGGATAGTAATGAGCGACGAGGTACTTCTCCGAAATTTCGGCAAGATTTGCGAAACTGAAAAAATAGTAAGCTGGAAGGCTCAGAGTGCTACCGTAAAACCCGTTGAAAACATGGTACTACCCAAGACTGGAGATGCTCCGATAACAGCTGCTATAGTGGGTGTTTGTATAATTTTAGGTTTCGGGGGTATTCTTCGCGTTTTTGGCGATATTTCGAATGAAACGATAAACATATTTAAAAAGGAGTTTAATCATGTATAAGATAGGAGCTATCCCATCACCTCCGGATCCGAGAGACTATTCTGTAAGAACCTTTATGCCTGTTACATTGCCAAAAACTTTTAAACAGCATATAGGTAAGAATTATGATCAAGAGCATGGCACTTGTGTAGCACAAACTCTTCGCAATATTATGCGAGAAGCATATGGTATTGAATTCGGTACAAATTTTCTCTATGGTGGCGGAAGGAGCCATCAGATGGAGGGAATGATTCCAGCCGAAGCAGCAAAATTCTTGAATACTTATGGTATTGCGCCATATAAAAACGATCGTGGCGAAAGAGAGGTTATGGATGTAATCTACTATTATCGCCAAAATCGTGTTGCATTGGAAAAAGTAGCTGCTCCTTTTAAAGGAGCTATTTATGGCAGAGCTTATACGGTTAACGACATTAAATCCGCCTTGTATGCCGGATATGGAGTTGCCGCATGCTTTGCTATAAGCCAGTGGAATCCGAATAGCAAGGGGATTTGGCCTTGTACTCAATCTACGTATGGTTACCATGAAATGCGAGTTTTCGGTTGGGATGTTATTAATGGTACAGAATATGCCTGTGTTCAAAACTCGTGGGGTTCCAGATGGGGAAAGAGGGGCGAGTGCTACATTAGTTGGGAAGATGTGCTGCGCGTTGGTGACATCCTGGTGATTCAGCCAGTCAGAGATAAAGAGCAAGAAATTCAAAATGGAGTAGAGATTCGTCGAACCTTACGAAAAGGCATGAGAGATGAAGATGGTTATACCGATGTTTCTCAGCTTCAGAATTGGCTCAATGCGCATCATTACGATTGCGGTACGGCTGATGGTATATTTGGAAGTAAAACAAGAAAAGCAGTCAAAGCTTTGCAGCGTGACAATGCTCTTGATGACGATGGAATTGTTGGACCTAAAACTTGGAGGATAATCGATGGAAATTAAGCTCGATATGCCTTATATGAAAGGCGAAGAAGTAAAACATATTCAGGAGCGTCTTGTAATTCATGGCTATAAGGTCTCCGTTGACGAAATATACGGACCTAAGTCAGCCAAAGCAGTAGAGAAGTTCCAAAAGGCTAATGGACTACCTGTTACTGGTATTGTGGATGACATAACTATGGATGCTCTGAATATGACTCCGGATGTTTCTAAACTCGTATATGACGATGAGCTCATTAATGACGCCACCTGTTGGCTGAGAATGATGGTCGGTGACGAGTATATTATTGGTGCTCAAGGACACGAAGTAACCGCAGATTATGTAAATGCGAGAGCGAAAGATAGACCTGGGTATTTTACCGGTGGTCGAAAGAATTGGATGCTGGCAGAAGTTTCGAGGGCCAATTCCCTTGGACGTCATATATATGCCGAAGATTGTTCTGGTTTGTTTATGAAGCTGAATGAGATGATCGGGCTTATCGATATTAATGGCGATGGAGTAGTCAATCGTAAGGATGATACTACTGCTAATGGAATGTTTAAAAACTTCTGCAAGCAGATAACCGCCAACGAAGTTCGTCCCTTGGATATTTTCTTTAGGGTTGATGCGACAGGTAAGGCTGTTCATATGGCAGTTCTTGGTTCAGATGGTCTTTATGAAGCCGCTGGTACCGCTTATGGTGTGGTATTCCGTCCGTTTCCCGATATTTGGAGTCGCAAGACTTACAATAGAATGACAGGTAAAATCGATAATCTTAAGAAGTGGACCCATTACGGAAGGCTGAAAATCTTCATTTCATGATCCCTATAAATGATGAAAGGAGGCGGTTATTGTGAAAAAAGTAACTTCTGAAAAAAAGTCTGGGACTAAATTCAAACCAGCTTTGACTCCAGAAGCCAGAGAAAATCAGCTGATATTTCTTGCTACTGATTTGGCTGAACAACAGCTTAGGAATGGAACCGCCTCCACGCAGGTGATAGCTCATTATTTGAGATTGGGGACGGAAAGAGAGCGGTTGGAAAGGGCTAAACTTGAAAAAGAGGTAGCATTGCTTGACGCTAAGAAACACGCTTATGAATCGGCTACAGAGATGAAAGAAATGTATCTCGAGGCTCTAGCAGCTATGAAAGAATATAGTGGGCGGGACGATTCGGATGATGATGAAGTCTTATAATGAACTAATAACAATACCAACTTTTGAGGAACGATTTCGTTATCTTAAAGTCTATGGGGTTATTGGCAATCAAACTTTTGGACATGATAGGTATTTAAATCAAAAGCTTTATACATTAAGCGAATGGAAACGAGTACGAGATAAGGTAATATTACGCGATAACGGCTGTGATTTGGGATGCGAGGGATTTGAGATTCACAGTAAAATTATCATTCATCACATTAATCCGATAACAGTCGAAGACATAGTTGCGTGTAATCCTTGCATTTTTGATTTGAATAATCTTATTTCAACTTCACACAACACACACAATGCAATACATTACGGCGATGAAAAATTGTTGATAGTCGCACCAATTGAACGAAAACAATATGATACATGCCCTTGGCGGCATTGATGGAGGAAACAATGTCTCGAAATAATCGAAATTACGACAAACCTCATCCTATTGAAAAAACTCCTATTAAATCTTTTGTTACAGTTACATGCGAAAGGCTTAATCTTCGTGAATTTCCATGCACCGAAAGTAAAATTCTTTGCGTATTGGAGAAAGGTACCCGACTAGAATTGATCGGGGAAGCGAATTCGGTCTTTTTTGAGGTAGCCAACAGTTATGGCGTTAAAGGCTACTGTATGAAAGATTTTGTGGAACTATCGTCTTAAAGGAGAAAAATCAAAATGGATAGCATACTAATATCGGTAAAGAAATTGGTAGGCATATCGCAGGAGGATACATCTTTTGATACCGACTTGATTATTCATATTAATTCGGTTTTTATGATTCTTAAGCAGCTTGGAGTTGGTCCGAAAGATGGATTTAGCATTACAAGCGATTTGGATACCTGGAACGACTTCCTTGCAGACGGCTCGAATCTTGCAGCTGTTAAGAGTTATATGTATGCTAAAGTTAGGCTTCTATTTGATCCTCCAACCATAGCATCCGTGCTCGAATCATTAAAAGCGCAGATTGTCGAATTCGAATGGAGACTTATGGTAGAAGCTGATCCTCCGCTAATCAATAATGGAGGTGATTAATCATGAAAAATGAACTGTATCATCATGGTATTCTCGGTATGAAGTGGGGTATAAGACGTTATCAGAATAAAGATGGCACTTATACTCCGGCCGGTAAGAAACGCAGACGAGATCGAACCAGCAATTGGAGCGATGACGCAAAGGCGGTCGGCCAATTGAAGCGAAAATCTATCAATGAAATGTCGAATGCGGAATTACGAAAATTAACCGAAAGAGCGCAACTTGAACAGAATTATAAGAAACTCAATCCGAATGCGATTAAAAAGGGTTGGAAATATGTTGTTCTTGGTGCAGGGGTTATGGGAACAGCGCTAAGTATTTACAATAATAGTAACCAACTTGTTACCGTTGGTAAAATAGTCGGAAATGGTATCGCTAATGCTGTTGGAAATCAGCTCATGAAAGAACTTAACCGTAACGGATTGTGATATTTTCGAATAGGAGGGGACGAATAGTATGACCAATGAACTCTACCATCACGGTATTCTTGGCATGAAGTGGGGTATTAGACGTTACCAGAATGAAGACGGTTCTTTAACTCCTTCTGGGAAGAAAAGATATGGCCGCGAATATGAAAGAACGGCTCAAAAGGTAATGAATAAACTCAATAAAAATGCTAATCGAATCCGCATTAATGCTTATAATAAGGCTGCTGATGAAGCTAATAATGGCGGCATAGAGGCATTTAACGCTCAACAAGAAAAAAAGTACGGAAAGAACTTTTTTAAGCGCGATGCTTATGCGGAAGAATATAATAAATGGTTTAACGAACGTGTTGGTGCCAACATGGATCGGCTTTTGCTGGATTTCTATAGTAATGATAAAGATTTCAAAAAAGGCCAGAGTTTAGTAGATAAATATGGTATGACCGAATGGAATGAACTTGCTAAACATAATACTAAAATTATAAACAAGTTGAAGCGTTCTCTAAACAAATAGAAAGTTATTAAGATTATGGCACTATCAAATACAGCTACTCCAAAGTACTACGGTATGTTTCGTGATGCTGTAATACGAGGAGAGATACCCGTTAATCGCGAAATTTCAATGGAGATGAATCGTATTGACGATCTAATCGCTAATCCCGGCGTTTATTACGACGATAAAGCCGTTGAAGGCTGGATTAAATACTGCGAACGTGAGCTTACATTAACTGATGGCTCCGATCTTAGTCTCCTTGACAGTTTTAAACTTTGGGGCGAGCAAGTTTTTGGATGGTTCTATTTTGTAGAACGAAGTGTGTACGAGCCTAATTTGGATGGTCATGGTGGAGGATATGTTAGAAAGCGCATCAAGAAGCGCTTGACTAATAAACAATACTTAATCGTCGGTCGAGGCGCTGCGAAATCGTTATATGATTCATGTATTCAGTCGTATTTCGAAAATGTAGATACTACTACAACTTATCAAATTACGACCGCTCCAACGATGAAACAAGCGGATGAAGTTATGTCGCCAATCCGAACGGCTATAATCCGATCTCGCGGTCCACTTTTTAAGTTTTTAACAGAGGGCTCGATACAGAATACAACCGGTTCCAAGGCCAATCGCGTCAAACTAGCATCAACAAAAAAAGGAATCGAGAATTTTCTAACCGGTTCATTGATTGAAATTCGTCCAATGAGTATACCCAAACTCCAGGGTTTGCGTTGTAAAGTTGCAACTGTAGATGAATGGCTCTCTGGCGATATTCGCGAAGATGTAATCGGAGCTATTGAGCAAGGCGCCTCTAAGGTAGATGATTATGTCATCATAGCAACGAGTTCAGAAGGCACAGTTCGTAATGGAAGTGGCGATACAATCAAAATGGAGTTGGCAGATATATTAAAAGGTGAATATATTAACCCGCACGTTTCTATTTGGTGGTACAAACTTGATTCTGTAGACGAGGTTGCTAATCCCGAAATGTGGGTTAAAGCCAATCCGAATATTGGAAAGACAGTCAGTTACGAAACATATCAACTCGATGTTGAAAGAGCTGAGAAAGCCCCTGCTACACGAAATGATATTTTAGCAAAACGATTCGGTATTCCGATGGAGGGTTATACCTATTACTTCTCATATGAAGAGACTCTTCCTCATAGAAAACAAAGTTTTTGGAAGATGCCTTGTGCTATGGGTGCTGATTTATCGCAGGGCGATGACTTTTGTGCCTTCGTATTTCTATTTCCATTGGGGAATGGTCGTTTCGGCGTAAAAGTAAGATCGTATATTTCATCTCTTACGTTACATAAACTTCCAGGTGCTATGCGAATTAAATATGATCAGTTTATGCAAGAAGGTAGTCTGATCGTTCTTGAGGGAACTGTTTTAGATATGATGGAAGTTTTCGAAGATATTGATAAGCATATTATTGAAGCTGAATATGACGTTCGTTGTTTGGGCTATGACCCGTTTAATGCTAAAGAGTTTATTGAAAGATGGCAATCGGAAAATGGACCATTTGGAATTGAGATGGTTCGTCAAGGAGCTAGGACCGAGACAGTTCCTCTCGGAGAATTGAAGAAATTGTCCGAAGAACGAATGCTTATTTTTGATGAAGAACTTATGTCTTTTGCAATGGGAAATTGTATCACGCTCGAAGATACGAACGGTAATCGTAAACTATTAAAAAGACGTTACGAACAGAAAATAGATCCTGTTTCGGCTATGATGGATGCTTACGTTGCATATAAACTGAATAAGGATGCGTTTGAATAAGGAGGATTCTCATGAATGTTTAAAAATGAACTCTACCATCATGGCATTCTTGGTATGAAGTGGGGCATTCGACGATATCAGAATCCTGATGGAACGTTGACCGCATTGGGCCACAAACGTCTGGAAAAGAAAGACATTAAATGGGCCAATAAGAACTATAATAAAATCGTTTCTAAAACGCAAAAGCGTGTTTCGAGGGATATGAATAGATATGCTAATCAACTTCTGTCCGAGCCTGGAAGCAGAACATCAAAGGGTAAAATTAGTGCTTCTGCAATTAATTCTTATAATCGTAAATTAGCCGAACTCATGAATGAAAAAGCAACGAACATAATAGCTCCGTCAGGTAGAGCAGTCAAATTTATCGCTAAACGTGGTGAAGTAGGAGTACATATGGCTTTGGCTGATCAAGGTTATAATATTAATCAACTTAAAAACGGCGTTTGGGCTTCTGGTCGAGTTGCATACAGTAAACGAAAAGTTAATATTGCTTAGCAAGGAGATATTTTAAAATGTCTGAAACTATAGGTTCCAGGTTTAAAAATGCTTGGAATGCTTTTTTTAATCGTGATCCCACCCCGATTTTCGATAATTCGGGTAATAGTTCCAGTTATCGCCCGGACAGATATAGGCCTACTAGGGGTAACGAACGATCTATAATTACCGCAATTAATAATCGAATAGCTATTGATGTTGCTGCCATTCCTATACGACATATAAAGCTAGATGAAGATGGCGGGTATTTAAATACTATTGAGTCGGGTTTGAATAACTGCCTTAATCTCGAAGCAAACATCGATCAGACTGGTAGGGCTTTTCTTCAGGATGTCGTCCTTTCAATGCTCGATGAGGGATGTGTTGCATTAGTTCCGACAGTAACGAATGTTAATCCGGATTATACGGATTCGTATGATATTTATGAGATTCGAACCGGAAAGATTACTGAATGGTATCCGAAACAGGTAAAAGTCGAGGTTTATAATGATAACTCTGGTCGTAAACAGCAAATTCTTCGGCCAAAACGCAAAGTTGCCATTATTGAAAACCCAATGTATTCCGTTATGAATGAGCCTAACTCGACTATGCAGCGTCTTATTAGGAAATTAAAACTTCTCGATGCAGTAGACGAGCAGAGCAGTTCCGGTAAATTAGATCTTATCATTCAGCTCCCTTATGTTGTAAAGACTGAAACACGTCGGCAGCAAGCCGAAAATCGAAGAAAGGAAATCGAAGAACAGTTAACCGGTTCTAAATATGGTATTGCGTATACTGATGGTACTGAGCGGATAACTCAATTGAATCGGGCGGTGGAGAACAATCTTTTGAAGCAGGTTGAATATTTAACGAGCATGCTTTTTAGCCAGTTAGGTATTACACAGACGATATTAGATGGAACCGCCGACGAAAAAACGATATTAAATTATCGCAATCGAATTATCGAGCCAATACTTTCCGCAATTGTCGACGCTATGAAAGTTCGTTTTATTACTAAAACTGCAAGAACTCAGGGGCAGTCGATTTCTTTTTTCATGGAGCCATTCAAACTGGTACCTGTGTCTGAGATTGCCGAAATAGCGGATAAGTTTACGCGTAATGAAATCATGACTTCAAATGAAATTCGTCAAATTGTCGGTATGAAGCCTTCTCGCGCTCCTCAGGCTGATGAATTGAGGAATAAAAACCTTAATAGGTCGGCCGAAGAGACGCCCAAGGTTAAACAACTTGACGGTATTACAAAAGAAAGGATAAACGCGACTTTAAAACAGGAGGAATAATTCAAAATGGTAAAATACGATTTTCACGGTTGGGCAACTCGAAATGATTTGAAATGCTCCGATGGCCGTGTGATACGTAGAGATGCCTTTAAAGACTGTGACGGGAAAATTGTACCGCTGGTTTGGAACCATCGGCATGACGATCCTAGTAACGTTCTTGGTCATGCTTTGTTGAAGAATCAGGAAGATGGTGTTTATGCGTATTGCACGTTTAATGAAAGCGAAGCTGGTAAAGCCGCTAAACTTCTCGTAGAACATGGCGATATTTCTGCTTTGTCAATATTTGCAAATCAGCTTAAGCAGGAAGGCTCGAATGTTCTTCACGGCGATATTAAAGAAGTCAGTCTTGTTCTGGCTGGTGCTAATCCCGGAGCATCTATATCTAATGTGATGCGCCATGGGGAAATGGTAGAAGATGAAGCAGATATTTATACCGGCGAAGATTTTATACTCGAGCATAATTCCATTGATGATTTTACAGAAGAACAATTAGCGGCGTTGAAAGGTCGGAAAGGTCCGAAAGGAGAGATTGGCGAACGAGGTCCAAAGGACGATTCTTTAAAGGAGGAAGATAAAATGGCGAGTAATGAAGAAACTGTACGCGATGTTTTTGAAACATTGACTGAAAAGCAGAAGACTGTAGTTTACGCTTTAATCGGTCAGGCTCTCGAAGATGCAAAAAACGACGAAGATGAAAAAGATAATGACGAAGAAGATGGAGGAGAAAATATGAAGCATAATGTATTTGATAACGTTGATCCCGAAACCACTCTGATTCATGCTGATGATATGCAGGCTATACTTGCTGATGCTAAGCGTACCGGCAGTATGAGGGAAGCGGTCGAGAACTTTGCTCAGGATAGAGGTTGCGATAGTAATTCTCTGTTCCATGCTGATTATGGTATAGAGAATGTCGGATATTTGTTCCCCGATGATCGCTCGGTAACGAATGAGCCTATATTTGTTTCTCGTAATATGGATTGGGTGAGCAAGCTCATGAATAACATTCGCCACACTCCTTTTTCTAGGATAAAGTCCCTTTTCGCTAATATTACCGAGGATGATGCTCGCGCTAAGGGTTATATTAAGGGTAATCTTAAGAAGGAGGAAGTCTTCACCCTGCTTAAGAGAAGCACTAGCCCCACTACTGTGTATAAGAAGCAGAAGATGGATCGCGATGATGTGGTTGATATCGTTGATCTGGATGTAGTAGCTTGGATAAAGAAGGAAATGCGGATTATGCTAGACGAGGAACTTGCCAGGGCAGTCTTGGTCGGTGATGGTCGTGTAAGTTCCTCTGACGATAAGATTGATCCTATTCATATTCGTCCTATATGGACCGATGATGATTTCTACACAATTAAGCAGACTGTCAGCGTTGCCTCTAGCGATAGCGATTCCGCTATAGCAAAGAATTTCATTAAGCAGTGCATTAAGGCTCGTAAGAATTATAAGGGTTCTGGTAATCCTACCCTGTACACTACTGAAGATATGCTTACTGATATGCTTCTTATAGAAGACACTACCGGTCGTGTGATCTATGAGTCGGCTGCTAAACTGGCTACTACTCTGCGTGTTAAGGAAATCGTTACTGTTCCCGTAATGGAGAATTTGACGAGAACCGATGATGCTAGTAAGGTGCATACTCTGTTGGGCATTATCGTCAATCCGAATGACTATACTATTGGCGCGGATAAGGGTGGTGCTGTCAATATGTTCGATGATTTCGACATTGACTATAACCAGCAGAAGTATCTTATTGAAACTCGTTGTTCTGGCGCCTTGACTCTTCCCTATTCTGCCATAGCTGTAGAAAAGGTTTCTGCTTAATCTACTGAAAGAATATTAGGAGGTATATAATTATGATGAGAATTTTTGATCAGGCTAAGGATAAGAATATCGCTGCGTATGTCTTCTATGGTAAGACTGCTGATAAGAAGCTCTATTATGAGTCTGATTATAAGACGCAGGTAACCCAGTCTGTTCTTCAGGACGCTTTTAAGAAGGGCCGTCTGCTTGTTATGGATGGCAATACTACTTTGGCCGCTGTTTCTCTGGCCGCAAATAAGGTATCCACAGTTAGCAAGGGAGCTTCTACCGTGGATCTTACCGAATGGTCTGCTGTAGCCGAATAATAAGGTAAAAATTCAAAATGAAAAAATATTATGGGAAAATCGGCTTTGCTACGACGATTGAAACAACACCTGGTGTGTGGTCAGAGCAAATCGTAGAACACAATTATTATGGTGATTGGATTCAGAACACGGGAAAGTTTCGAACAGCCGAGAAGGTTAATGATGATATCGTGATACAAAACACCTTAAGCATCGTAGCCGACCCATATGCTAGGAACACTTTCCACGCTATACGCTATGCTACTTATATGGGGCAGAAATGGAAAGTTATAAGCGTGGAAGTGAATTTTCCTCGTTTGAATCTATCGCTGGGAGGTATATATAATGCGCACTAGACTCGATCTTCAAAAACTTTTGGAGAAAACTTTAGGGAGCCGCAATGTGTATTTTCAACCTCCCCCGAATGTTCAAATGGAATACCCAGCGATTGTATATAAACGTCAAAAAATCGATAATGATTTTGGAGATGATTTAGTTTATATACAATCGCATTTTTATTCTGTAATCGTGATAGATTCGAATCCCGACAGCCCTATTGTTATGGACGTTTCTCGAATTCCTGGGATTCAATATGATCGTAATTATGTTTCCGACAATCTGTATCACGATGTGTTTACACTTTACTATTAAGGAGGCAAATCTATGAGACTTAATTGGGATAATGCTGGCGAACGATTGTTCGAAACCGGTGTTCGAAATGGTGTACTTTATCCTTTTGGTGAGAATAAGTATGGTAAGGGTGTGGCGTGGAATGGTCTTACCGCCGTAACTGAATCTCCGTCTGGCGCTGAAGCTACTGCACTTTATGCGGATGACATGAAGTATCTTAACCTTATGTCTGCTGAAGAGTTTGGCGCAACAGTTGAGGCTTATACCTATCCGAAAGAATTTGAAGCTTGCGATGGTTCTGCTGAGGTCTCCGAGGGTGTTACTATTGGTCAGCAGGAGCGTAAGACTTTCGGTATGTCTTACCGGACGGTTATCGGTAATGACCTCGAAGGTAATGAGCATGGCTATAAGCTTCATTTGATATATGGCGCGTTGGCGGCTCCTAGTGAGCGCGCTTACAGCACTATAAACGATTCCCCTGAGGCTATAACTTTTTCTTGGGAAGTATCGACTACTCCGGTTAACGTACCTGGTAGAAAGGCCACTTCTCTGCTTACTATTGATTCTACAAAGTGCGATAAAGCTAAACTTAAGCAGCTTGAAGATATACTGTATGGTGTAGCGGCCGATGAGTTTAGTGCAAGCGCAACGTATCAGGTTGGTGATTATTGTACTTATGAGAGTAAGACCTATAAGTGCAAGACCGCTATCCAGACTGCCGGAGCATGGGATCCGTCTAAGTGGGATGTGGTAGAAGATGTTGACGCCCGTCTGCCTCTTCCCGCCGAAGTTATAGAACTTTTTGGGCCTAAAGCAAACGGTTAATCTAAATTAGTTGTAGAGAGTCGTATTCAGGTAAGCTGGCGACTCTTTTTTATTTAGAAAGGAGAAATAATATGATCGTAAAGACAGTTACCTATACAGATTTTAATGGTAATGAACGTACTGAAAGTTTTTGGTTCCATCTTTCTAGACCGGAACTTACCGAAATGCTCCTGGGAATAGACAATAATATCGAAACGTATATAAAGACTATAATTAAGAGCGAGAATTACTATGAAATAGTTAAGATTTTTAAGAAACTTCTTCTGGAAGCGTATGGCGAAAAATCTGAAGATGGACGAAGGTTTATGAAAACGCCTGAAAAAACGAAGGAATTTTCAGAAAGCGAAGCATATTCGGTTTTGTTTACTGAACTGACAACGAATGAAGAGAAGGCCAGTGAGTTTGTTAATGGCCTTATTTCTAAGGATACTGCAACAGGGAAGTAAAAACGAGGATAGGGAGAATGCTTCAGATTACAATACCTGCTAGGGAAGTAGCTTATGACGAAGTCAAAAATGAGTTTTGCTATACTAAAGAATGGACGTTGCAATTAGAGCATTCTCTTGTTTCCATTTCAAAATGGGAATCAAAATGGCATAAACCATTTTTGGATAAAAAAGAAAAGACCGCAGAAGAAATAATAGATTACATTCGCTGCATGACAATTACTCAGAACGTTGACCCCGAAGTCTATAACAATCTAACAAAAGACAACATATCTGCGATTATAGCGTATATAGACGATCCTATGACCGCAACTTGGTTCAACGATGATAAAAACAAAAAACCGGCTCGTAGAGAGATACTGACTAACGAATTAATCTATTATGCTATGTGTTCATATAATATACCAGTGGAATTTCAGAAATGGCATCTCAATCGATTGTTAACACTTCTTCGAGTATTTGCAATTAAGAATGAGCCACCTAAGAAAATGTCTAAGAGCGAAATTATGCGACGCAATAAGTCTTTAAATGAAGCTCGGAGAAATGCTCTTGGTACGAGAGGATAGGCGGTGGGTTTAAGTGATTACCTTTAAGCAAACTGGGGATTTTTTTAAGTTTAAAAGATATACGGAAAGAATTAAAGAAGCAGTTAAGATTGGAAATTTAAATGCTTATGGTCGCGAAGGGGTAGCCGCTTTACAATCTGCAACACCTATAGATTCGGGTTTAACTGCTAAGTCGTGGGACTATGAAATACAGCAGGGCAATAATCGTGTGTCGATTGTTTTTACGAACTCGAATATTCAAAATGGAGTTCCAATTGCCGTAATCATACAGTACGGCCATGCTTCTCGAAATGGGCGATGGGTAGAAGGACGTGATTATATTAATCCTGCTATTCAACCTATTTTTGACAAAATAGCAGAATCTGTATGGAAGGAGGTCACGAGAGCATGAGCAAAACGATTGACGAAAAAGTCGTCGAAATGCGATTTGATAATTCTCAATTTGAACGCAATGTGGCGACGAGTATGAGCACCATCGATAAACTTAAACGAAGTTTGAAATTTGATGGGATTTCTAAGGGTATAGAAGATATTAGCGATTCTGCAAATCGTATCGATTTCTCTGGTTTTAGCAATGCCATTGACAGTGTCCAGATGAAATTCTCGGCACTTGAAGTCATGGCAGTCACGGCTTTGGCAAACATCACTAATTCGGCTGTAAATGCTGGTTTGAAGCTTGCAAAATCATTAACGATAGATCCGATTTCCACCGGATGGTCAAAATACAATACTAAGAATCAATCTGTAGCAACTATGGTTGCTCAAGGTTATGATATAGAAACCGTTAATTCGCAACTTGAAAGACTGAACTGGTTTACAGATGAAACAAGTTACGATTTTACACAAATGGTTGCTAATATCGCTAAATTCACAGCAACCGGCAAAGACTTGGACGAATCCGTTACGGCTATGGAAGGTATAGCAAACTGGGCAGCTTTGTCTGGTCAAAATGCTAACACAGCCAGTCATGCAATGTATCAGCTTTCCCAAGCTATGGGTGCTGGTGTCATGCGTTTGGAAGATTATAAGTCTATTCAGAACGTATCGATGGATACTGATGAGTTTCGCCAAAAAGCTTTGGACGCGGCAGTAGCATTAGGTACATTAAAGAAAAACGCTGATGATACATATTCTTCTTTGGTAGGCAAAGCGAATAATTTTACTAAATCTCAGTTTGCAACGAGCTTAACACAAGGAGCTTGGTTTACATCGGATGTCATGATGTCCGTTTTCCAAGATTATTCTAAAGCCGTTGATCAGATTTATGATTATGCGACCGAAAAAGGTATAACTGCATCCCAAGCAATTAAAGAATTAGATGGACAAATCGATGCGTTTTCACTGAAGGGTTTTAAGGCTGCACAGGAAGCTCGTACTTTTGAAGATGATATAAATTCCGCTCGGGATGCTGTAAGCTCTGGCTGGTCAAATACTTTTGAGTTGATATTTGGTAATGCAGAACGAGCCACTAGTACCTGGACTGATTTAGCAGAGATGATGTTCGACATTTTTGTTGAACCAGGTAATACTCGCAACGAATTACTCTCTCAATGGAGTGAACTTGGGGGACAAAAAGCCCTCATCGAATCTCTAATGGGAATAGTAGGCCAGCTTAAAGATATGCTAGATATTTTAGGCGAAGCTTGGTCTAATGTATTTCCTCCAATGACCGCTGAACGATTAGTAGAGATTACTGAAAATTTTCGCGATTTTGTACAATCAATTTCTGATTTTATACAAAAGCATCGCGATAATTTAGTTTCGACATTTCAGGGGTTATTTTCAGTTCTTCGTATTATCAAAGATGCTCTAAAAGGCGTTTGGACTGTTGTGCAATCCATTATTGATAATTCGGGATCTCTCGTGCCGACACTCTTAGAATTTACTGGCTCTTTGGGAGAAATGGTTACTTCTTTATCCAAGAGTATCGAAGAAGGAAATATTTTTGTTACTATTGGAGAAAAAATAGGCGGCGTTTTAAAATGGTTAACAGGTTTATTTTCTGGTGCTTCGCCTCATATTACAAATATATTTTCTGCTATTGGGAAAGGCGCTGCATTTGTTAGTAAAGTTTTATCAAAGCTTTTTAGCAATATAAAAGGGGACGTACCAAAGCTAATCAACAGTCTTTCCCTTGCTTCCATTTCAGTATTTATTGGAAAAGCATTATCGAGCATTGAAAAGCCTCTTCAAATATTTGGCGATATAAAAGGTTCAATAGTTGGTGTGCTAGATGGTATTCGAGATGCTTTGTCATCTTGGAAAACCAGCATAGATGCCAAATCGCTCTTGAATATATCGATTTCGATTGGGATATTAGCTGGTTCATTAATGCTTATATCTTCTATTGAAAGCGATAAACTTATGAAATCGGTTGTCGCTATCGGTGCTTTGATGACAGAACTTGGCTTGTTCCTCAAGTTATTTTCGGGATTTGGTGGCGGTCTAAAAGGTTTGGGGTCTATCGCCGTAGCAATGGTTGGTATTTCAACTTCTGTGTTGATATTGGCTAGCGCAATGAAAACCCTTTCTAAAATACCCGAAGAGGATATAGGGCGTAGTATCGCGGCTCTTGTCGGAGTAATGGTCATTCTTACTGCAACAGCCCGCGCTTTTCCACAAAAGAAAATGTTAGGTGTTGGTCTAGCTATGGTTAGTGTTGCTACAGCAGTTGTTATATTAGCTGGAGCCATGAAGATATTTCAAACTCTTCAATGGGAAGACATTGCTAAGGGTATAGTTGCTATCGGTGGTTCACTTGGTGTCCTAGCACTGTTCCTTACCGCGATGAATGACAATATTAAAGGTGCTTTTGCTTTAACGATTGCGGCTGGAGCATTAATAACTTTGAGCCTTGCGTTAAAGATCTTTCAAACTCTTCAATGGGAAGATATTGCTAAGGGTATAGTTGCTATCGGCGGTTCGCTTGGTGTACTAGCGCTTTTCCTTACCGCGATGAACGACAACATCAAAGGTGCTTTGGCTTTAACGATTGTAGCAGGTTCGCTAATAATATTGGGTACAGCATTAAAAATCCTAAGTAGTATTCCTTTTACAAGCATGCTAGTAGCGCTTGGTGCTCTTGCAGGTACTTTTCTGGTTCTTGGTTTGGCGGGCGCGATTTTGACTCCCGTTATACCTACTATTCTTGGTTTGGCTGGTGCACTAGCCTTAGTTGGTGTAGCCATACTAGCATTCGGAGCGGGTCTTGCTTTAACTGGCGCCGGATTGACTGCTATCGCGGCTGGTTTAACCGCTTTAGCTTTAGCAAGTACGGCCAGTGTAAACGCCTTGATAACTGTAGTATCGGCCATCGTGACTGGTATTATCCAGGCAATTCTTGACGGTATTACGAGTCTTGTCTTAACCATTGGTGAAACACTTCCACTTATAGTAACTACGATATTGGACCTTATTACATCTATTCTTACGGCTATCGATGAGAATGGTCCGCTGATATTTGAAAAGGTTCTTTCTATAATAACGGGTTTACTAGAGGCTATTGCTAATAACATACAGCCTATAGTTGAGGCAGGTATAGAAATTGTTTTGGGGCTCATTCGTGGTATAAGTGAGAAAATGGATGACATAGCCCAAGCAGGTTTCGATTTGCTTATAAGTTTTATCGATGGCCTTTCGAAGGCAATTGATGAAAACTTCACTGATCTTCTGAATTCAGTATTGAATTTGATAACTACTATCATAGACAGTGTTGTTGAATTCTTGACTGGCGGAGCCGTAACCGACTTCTGCGCTTCAGGTAAAGCCGTTATAGAAGGATTTATCAAAGGTATGGGTGATATGATCGATGCGGTAGTGCAGAAAGCGAAAGACATCGCTAAGGCGGCCATAAGAACAGTTAAAGGCTGGCTTGGAATTAATTCTCCTTCTAAGGTTTTCAGAAAAATCGGCGTATATACCGGTGAAGGTTTAGCTTTGGGTTTGGAGGATTCCGAAAATAATATTGCGAATTCTGCTATTGGCATTGGCAAAACAGCTAAGACTGCAATGGAAAAGGCCATTAATGGCATGTCGGACGTTGTAAATGGCATCGATACTCAACCTACGATTCGACCCATATTGGACTTGTCGGATATAGAGTCCGGAGCTACTCGTATAGACAAGCTTTCAGATTCCTGGAATGGATATTCTATTGATGGAACGGTTAATCTGGCAAAAACTACTATGGGATCACTCCCGCTTCAGCCTAATAGCACAAGTCTTACTGCATCCATGCTTGAGCAACTTAAGAAGCTTGGCAATACTATGTCTGGAGAAAAGAAAACTACTATAACCAATCATTTCTCAATTACTGGGGACAATCCGCGTGAAATCGCGAATGAAGTATCCAGAATACTCCAGCAGCAAGTCGAAAGGAGGGACGCTGTATGGGCATAATAATGTTTAATGGAGCGTCTTCCAAAGATTACGGTATCGAGGTTGAGCATCCACCTAAGTATAATTATCCAGAAAGAGACTACACTATTGTGCACGTTCCCGGACGCAATGGGGATTTAGTACTCGATAGTGAATCCTATCAAAATGTAGAGCGTGTGTACGAGTTGGCAATAGGCGAGTATCATGGCGATTTCACGGTACTCGCCAATCGTCTCTCCACATGGTTACACTCTGCTCGAACCTATGCACGATTAGAGGATAGCTATGAGCCAGAATATTATCGTATGGCTCTATATCAAGAAGGAACTTCTATCGAGAATTTCTTTCATCAGGGGGGCAGAGTAGAAGTCACCTTTAATTGCAAGCCTCAACGTTTTCTTAAAGAGGGCGAAAAAGCGGTTAGTATTAGTAAGGGTGATATTTGGGTTAACCCTACAAATCAAGTGGCGAAACCTCTAATCAAGATTACTGGTAGCAGTGGCACCTTTACGATAGGGGATCGGACTGTGACTCTCAATGCTATAAACGAGTACATAATGCTCGATAGCGAGCTGGAGCACGCTTATAAAGGGCTGACAAATTGCAATGCGAATATCTCAGCCCTTTATTTTCCGGTTCTTAACACTGGCGCCAATACGATAACCTGGACCGGTAATATTACAGCTGTAGAAATTATTCCTAGGTGGTGGACACTATGATTCCAATACTATATTCGCCAACAACTACCTCATTTACAACAGGAGGAATTGGCAAGCTTATTGATGCCGGCTCTTGTATAGTTACAGAGGAAAGAAATGGCTCCTATGAGTTAGAGATGACTTATCCTATAACGGGTCATCTTTATGACGAGATCAAACAGCGGAGTATTATATTCGCTAAACCAAGTCCAGCCCAGTCAGAACAGCCTTTTCGTGTGTATCGCATCACGAAGCCATTAAATAAGGTTGTTACCATCTATGCTGCTCATATTAGCTACGATCTTAGTGGAATACCAGTCAAAAACTTCACTTCTCAGTCCGTACAAGCGGCTCTGACGGCCTTAACGACGTCTAGCGTGATAAGTAATCCTTTTACGTTTTGGAGCGATAAGACGAATTCTGGAGTTATGGAAATCGAAACTCCAACTCCTTGCCGAACAATTTTATCGAATATACTGGATGTTTATGGCGGAGAATACGAGTTCGATAAGTATACGGTCAAACTACATTCTCTGCGCGGATTTGATAACGGTGTCTCCATAAAGTATGGCAAGAACCTTACAGATTTGGAACAGGATGAGAATTGTTCGAACGTCTATACCGGTGTATTACCCTATTGGACTGGCAACGAAACGACTGTTAGCGGTTCGGTAGTAAATGCCCCTGGTACATACGATTTTACTCGTATATTGCCAGTCGACTTTACCAGCGACTTTGAGGAACAACCCTCGACGACTCAGCTTGATAATGCCGCAACGAATTATATTTCGGCTAATAATATCGGTATTCCAGAGGTTAATCTTACCGTTTCTTTCGTTCATTTGAACCAGACGGAGGAGTATAAGAATCTTGGGATATTCGAACGGGTCGAACTTGGAGACACGATCAAGGTTGAATTTGCGGCTATGGGTGTTTCTTCGACTGCGAGATGTGTCAAAACCGTTTATAACACCTTGCTTGAACGGTATGACAATGTGGAACTCGGAGAAGTTAAGAAAGGTTTAGCCGATACCATTTCGTCTCAAACTTCGTCCATTATTGATATTTCGAAAAATAGTGGCGTATCCAGTGCAGTAAAAGCTGCTATAATGGCGGCGTCTGAGGCTATAACCGGGCAGAAGGGCGGAAGTGTGATATTACACGATACTCGTGGCGGTAATAAGCCTAATGAGCTGCTGTTTTTGGATAATGATGATATTTCTCAAGCTCAGAAAGTTTGGCGTTTTAATCTATCCGGTTTTGGATATTCTTCTAACGGTTATGAAGGTCCATTTACTACAGCCATAACCAGAGATGGCTCGATAGTGGCAGACTTCATCACGACCGGTAGTATGGACGCGGCGCGGATTACCGCGGGTATACTCCAATCAAAAGATGGCCGATTTTTAATTGACCTTACCGCTAACACTATCACAATGAAAAATCCAAGTGGCAACACAGTGTTCTCATTTGATGGCAATGGCAACCTGACGGTCAGCGGAAACGTTACAGCAACAGGCGGCTCAATCGCGGGATTTACAATAAATGGGGACAATTTACAAGGCAAGAGCTGCACACTATATTCCCAGGCTGGTAAAGGTGTATTAAAACTTGGTGGTACAACTATAACAGGAGTTAGCAATGGCTATACGAATGTTGATACCGGAGCAATGTTTGAGGGAGAAGTGTATGCCAAAGGGGATTTACGCGGTCAGGGGTTGTATGTCTACAACGGGGCGGTCACATTCAGTTTAGGAAGCAATCAATTTTTTATCCTAGGTATGGAAGCTCAATCCGTCTCTTGGAGCGCGAATCTACGTCTTGACACCGATGATTTTCATGTATATAGAATTAGTTCCGCTAAACGCTTTAAACGCAACATACATGATATTCGGGAGTTTGACGATGTTGGAGATCGAATAGACCGAGTTCGAGCAGTAACATTTGAGAGCAAGGCTAGTGGTGACAAAGGTCGCAGTGGCTATGGTTTCATTGCCGAGGAAATGGAACAAGAATTCCCATGGCTTACTGAATATTGCAGAAATAAAGAAACTGGTATGGTAGAGGCCGAAAGCGTAAGCTACGATCGTGTTCCTGCTATCCTTTGGGCAGATGCACAGAAGACTCATGAACGGCTTAAAACACTCGAAGCTGAGCTTGTCGAGCTAAAATCATTGTTATCCAAGCAATTTAACAATTAAAAGAAGGGAAAGATATTTAATGTATCTGGATGCACAAACGATTATCACGTTTGCTTCTCTTCTAACTGCTATGGGAGTAATAGCGCATTACTTGAATAAAGGTCACCAATGGTATATGAAGCAGGAGAAGCAGGACGTTGATATTACGGCAATTCAAAATGAAATCATCGAACAAAAGAAGGAGCAACGGTTACATACCTATGCTCTCTTGGCTTGTTTAAAAGGATTAAAAGAACAAGGTTGCAATGGCCCCGTAACTGAGGCCATTAATGAAATAGAAAAACACTTGAACAAAAAAGCGCATGAATAAGGAGGTAATATTATGCAGTTTTTCAAGCTTAACGACAAGGTGTACGATGTTCTGAAGTGGGTAACTATGGTAGTCCTTCCCGCACTGTCTACGCTGTATTTTGCTCTGGCTACTCAGTGGGGTCTTCCTTATAGCGAGGAAATAGTAAAGACCGTTATGGCGGTAATAACCTTCCTCGGTACCATACTCGGTATAAGCACGGCCGAGTACAGGAAGAGCTCGAATTAAGACGTAATTAACAGCGATTTATTGGGCTTAGAAATGGTTTATTCCTTGAGTATTCCTACATCTCGATTATAAAAATGCTTAAATTGCTGGAAAAGACGTTGATAGGATATTATGATTATGCTCTTAACGGCAAAAACCAAAATTATTAGGCAAATCGAAAAAGACGGAAAACGCCTGAATAAATCGTAGGAATTAAAAAGTGGTTAGGAGTGATACAAAGATGAAAAATGTAGGATATTCCTATATTATTCATATATCACTCCTACACCACGATTCCTACATAATTCTTGGAAAGAACCTATTTGATTTTTTTCATCTCTTCTTTCAGCCATTCAACGTCCCGTTCGGTATATACTTTTTCAGTTATATCCGTAATAGCATGCCCGACGATGTACTTGATGGCGTACTCATCTACTTGATATTTCTTCGCCATCGTGACAAAATGCTTTCGTCCGTCATGGCAACGATGCTCCGGATTTAGGTCGAGTTTAGTTCTAATATTTACAAACTTATCGTAGTATTTTCGATAGCTGAACTGTAGATATTTAGCCCCGCTTTTAGGTGGGGTATTAAAAAGATATTCGCTTCCAAGTTGCTTGGCTTCTTTATAGCGTCGTTCGACTATAAAACGGATTCGAGGATGTATCGGCACAATTCGATTTACACCGGCGTCCGTTTTCATGCCTCCTATCACAGTATTTTCGTCCAGATTGACGTCTTCGATCTTTAGAAGGAATAATTCTTGTGGTCTCCATCCAGAATAGCATTGATATAGTAGCATATCAATATACGGTATCCTATCTATATTCGCCCAAAGTTTTTCCATTTCCTCATCACTATATGAGATATGCTCCTGTACAGGAGGAGAATCTGACTTTATTCCAGATGAAGAGATCGTAAAAGAACGTGCATAATTTTTGTCGGTTATCTCGTATTCCACGGCGTAATCAAGCATTAGGTTAAATAGCGTCTTTATGCTAACTTGAATAGAGCGAGTGGTATAATGTTCGACGCCTTTGAAGACAGCTATTCCATTTTCTAAGCAACCCTTAATATGGCGTGGACGAAGATTAGGAACGACAATATCGTATACCTCACTGCAATATAGCCATGCATTTTTAATTGCAGCCGCTGCTGATGAACCACGTTGTTTAGAGTATTCGGGAAGCCAACGTTCGTACAATTCCTTTACGGTAATGCTATCTGATAGATCGTAAGGGTTTTTATTATATTCGACTAAGGCTGCATAAGCATCATTGTAAGATGCGAAATAAGATCTTGGCTTTAGTGGCTTACATATTGGCCGGCCATTTTTATTTTTTCCAATTGTTACCATAGCCCGAAAAGGATTTCGAAGATTTTGGCCTTTAATCTCACTTATTTGCCCAAAACCATTGGGGAGACGTCTGCGTTTATTCTTACGCGAAGCTGATATTTTTCCAATTGGTTTTAATGGATAACCACAATGTGGGCAGCTAATCGCTTTATCGCTCACTTGCAATTCGCATTCTGGACATTTACTAAGCATTGATATTTACACCTCCCAAAGTAAGTATATAGCGAATCTGTAGGAGTTGTCAATTTATACATACGCAGTTTTTACAGCCTCTTTTATGAGAATTATATTTATGGAGGTTTATATGGAATACAAACACTTTAGCTATAAGGGTCCGGTTACGAATTCATTCGGAAAATTACTAACCGATAAATGGGAAGGAGCGACAATGGCGCCAACGCTTGCGAAAGCTCGTTCTAATCTAGGTTACCAGTTTAAGAAGGAATCTAACTTACTCCCATCTAGTAAGGTGATATTTAATGGCCCAATTAAAGAAAACTAATTAACGGAACGAGTCCTACATGGACTCTTTCTTTTTGCATTTTTAAGGCTTATCATTAAAGATGCTATGACTACTGATGAACGGTGCAATGACTGTGGTGGAGAGCTGCGATACTATGACACCGTCTCTCGAATTCTTCGAACTGAACGAGGGGAACGTCATTGGATTAAGGTGCAACGTAAATACTGCATGTCTTGTGGCCGGATTAGGAGATGTTTACCCGACTATATTATCCCATATCATCATTACAGATCTGACATTATATTAGGTTTCATATCCGGTAAGCTAACTTCATTTAATCTAGATTACGAAGATTATCCTTGCGAAACAACAATTAAAGAGTGGAGAAGTTCACTGAGTTCCGTTTCAATAATGCTCCTTGGCAGTTCTAAAATGAATGACGAAGGAGGTAATAGTAATAAAGCTTTATCGAAAAAGGAGAGATGAAATTGAACGATAATGTATTTAAAGAAGGGTCAGTTCCAGTGGCCGTAGTTGCAAGGGTGTATGGAAAGGATGCTTCCTGGGTCCGAGCCGGTATTATATCCGGATGGCTACCAATCGGAAAAGCTACAAGAAACGGAAAGTTGATTGGTAGTGTTGAACAAATGAATAGCAAGTACGGGCGCATCAACTTTTACATTTCGCCAAAGCGTCTGTATGAGGAAACTGGTTATATGTGGAAGGGAGAAAAGAAATGAGCACTACGATAAGACCGGAAGTATCGGAGAAGAACAAATATTGGATCGAACGGCATAGATATTATGAGCTGAAACACTTTTGTCTGCAATATTATATTTGGAAACGAGCATATTCGGCTCTAGACGGGCTTAATGGCTCTAATAAGGACCCCAGGGAGTTAAAAAGCCAAAACCTTTCAGAAAGCCCTACAGAGCGTTATGCGATGTCTAAAATCTATTACCGAGATAGAATAGAACTGGTTAACCGAGTAGCGGTTTTGACGAGTGAAGAGCTGTCAAAATATATTCTTATCGGAGTAACGGAGGGGCTGTCTTACGAACAGATTAAAGCTAGATTAGATATTCCCTGCTGTAAAGACGTTTACTACGAATTGTACAGACGGTTCTTCTGGATGTTAGATCGCGAAAGGCAGTAAATACGCGAAACCTACATTTTCTATTATGAAAGGTAGGTGTATTATGATGAGGACTTTTGACAACATTATCTACAAGAGACATCATTTGATTATGGACGAAACCAAAGTAATGGAGGCGCTGCGTATTATACAAAAGACGTGCAACCGGCTGTTTACTCAAATACAAATTGACATGGCAGTTGGAAGTTGTGGCTGGAAGAATAGTACGATGTGGTACATTAACTTAACTTGTTCCAATACCGAATGGAGAAATTTGATCAAAGAATTATTGATTGTACGAGTCTTCTCGAATAGAGACATACCACAAAATTATATTTATGTTTATACCACGGATTGAGCCCACGAGGGCTCTTTCTTTTTTCTACGCGAAATATGCACTTTCTGTTATGAAAGGAAGGTGATAATTATGTTAATTGCAGTTATCGTGTATCTAGTAGTTGGAGCAGTAACGGTGGGCGCTACTTCGTACCTTTGGATTAGCGGAGCACAAGGCTGGTCTTTGCTTCGCACGATTTTTCGTGTCGTGTGTGCCACGCTCCTTGCACCTATTTGCTTGATTATCGGTTTCGTGCTGGGGATTTATCGCGCCTTGCATTAAGATTTTAAGAGACTTGGAAAAACCGGGTCTCTTATTCTTTTTGCGAATACCATATGCGGGTGACGATTATTAATGATATTTTATAGAAAAGGAGAATGGAATTATGAATTACACTTGGTACTTGATTGTGGGTATTATCTTGCTGATAATTGGTCAAATAACTGGTTATCTGCGGGGTTTGAAAGACGGCAAGGAGATTTTTGGTACTCTTCGTATGGATCATTCAGATATTGAAGAACCACCTTATCTGTTCTTAGAGCTTAAAGGGCATACCGTTGATGATATTACCAGACAGAAGTTTGTAACTTTCGCTGTTGAACAGAAAGATTTTCTTCCGCGAAATTAACACCTTCTTTTATGAAACCATAACGAAAGGGGTATAAAATGTTTACAGAAAGAAAAAAGCTAAAAGGTGAGATCGAAAAGGACTTCGATCATTTAGCCGCGTTGGAACCGTATGATGAAAAATACGCGAAAACGACTGAAAACCTAAGTCAGCTGTATGATTTGAAAAATCGGGAAGACAAGAATTTGACAGATCTGATAGTTGGATTGCTAGGAATTGGTTTGCCATTGGTATTTTACGGAATATGGATGAAAAGAGGCTTTAAGTTCGAAGAGACTGGAGCATACACCTCGACGACATTTAGAGGTCTGTTTAACAGATTTAAACCCACTAAGTAATTATGAAAGGATTAAGGTGTCTAACAAGGCATCTTAATTTCTGTTTTATGAGATATTTCTTTGAAAAACCGCCCATTTATAGATCCCGTTATGGACGTGCTTATATTTGCGACCATCCAGTGTATACACACTGCACATTATACGAAATTGGAGAGCAAGGGTTGGCCGTCGTTCAGCAAAGATTTGACTCATCTACCAAAGTTACTTGGTGGGATGAAATAGACCCTTGGTTAACTGACGTTTTATATTTGCACGAGGGCTTCAAAGAATATTTCGATAAACGCGCTAAAAGATGTATGGACGGTTTATATCCAACGGTTACGATTCGTCAAATAATGTGGGCATTAAAGATGAAACCATTACCACGCAAGCGATGGGAAACAGTAATCGATCGACGTTTTCTCTGAAAGGAGCATGAGATGACAAGGTTTATAGCGAACATTAAACGTTTTGTAAAACGAAACAACTCAACAATTCTATCGGTTATAGGGTCCGGAGGGGTTATTACAACGACAATACTTGCGATCCGCGCTACACCAAAAGCCTGTGAACTTATAAAAGCAGATAGTCGCTTTAATCATGATGGCGACCCATATGCTTACACCAAGCTGGAGGCTATACAATCAGCTTGGAAATGTTATATTCCGACCGCTATTTCATGTATAGGCACCATAGTCTGTATATTTGGTTCGGACGCTATTAGCCGAAATAATAAGGAAGCGTTGATCGGAGCTTATACCCTTTTGAGTAATTCATACGAGGAATATAAGTCAAAGATGCGAGAACTCTATGGCGATGAAGCTGACAAAGAAGTTAGGGGCGCTATGATACGCTCTAAAGTCGATGACAATACTGGCTTAATGCTAAGCGATGAAAAATTCCTGTTTTTCGAAGAGTATTATGGGGAATTCTTCACTCGTACAAAAGAAGAGGTATTACTGGCCGAGTATCACTTCAATCGGAATTACCAGCTTAGAGGTTATGCAAACCTGAACGAGCTATATGCATTCTTGGATCTTCATCCCGCAAATACTTTATTTGGCGAGACTGTCGGATGGTCGATTGAAGCTGGTGAATGTTATTATGGTTATTCATGGATTGATTTCGATCACGAATTGGTGACGTTGGATGATGGGTTAGAGTGCATTTATATTCACTTTCCGTTTCCTCCGACAGCTGATTATCTCGATATGGAATAATTCACGCACCATTTACAATTCCTTTTATGAAAGGTAGGAGTCTGAATCTAGACTCTTATCTTTTTGTTTTTACGCGAAATAAACATTTTATATTATGAAAGGAGGCTAAAAGCTTATGAACATCAAAACGATTAAAATCTTGAATATAGCTCTTAGCATAATCGGAATGGCAGTAACTTTCGCCATCGACCGTATTAATGACAAGAAGCTAGACGGAGTAATCGAAGATAAGATTGCTAAAGCACTCGCGAACAAACAGTAAGGGTCCGGAACACGGACTCTTATTTATTTGAAGTATTGATATGACAAATGATCAGGCTATTAATTTCATTCATGTGTATTGTTCGAGATCTATTCCCAAACCGAAAGTCGGATGGCCCCATTATTATCTGCAAGAAGTAGCTTATTCATCTTGTGCAGCAAGCGAGATAATTAAAAGGCTTGAAAGTAGTACGGACGATCCGGTTCAAACAGTTAAACAATTTAAGGAAGAGATGTATGAATTTTATAGTATGAATGACGGAGCAAGAAGCGTGGTGTTTTCCTATGCTTATGAAATGGCAGAGGAGATTTATATTCTATTATTAAGAAAAGCGTTATCATTAAAAAGGAGTATGAAATGAGCACATCTAAAATGGCGGCGTTTATGTATAAAGCCAAAACCGTTTTAAATACCTATTATCCTGAAATTTTAACAGGCATTGGTATTACCGGAATGCTTACATCTACGATATTGGCAGTTAGAGCTACACCAGAGGCATTGCGTTTGATTGAAGCATCTAAGCGGGAACTTCATCAAAATGAATTGACTCCGATTGAAACAGTCAAAGCCACATGGCGTTCTTATTTACCATCTGTAATAGCTAGTGGGATGTCTGTTGCCTGTCTAATCGGAGCGAGTTCGGAAAATACTAAGCGTAGAGCAGCATTGACTGCGGCATGGAGCATAACCGAGGCTGCTCTTAACAACTATGAAAAAAAGGTGGTTGAAATCGTTGGAGAAAAGAAGAATGAGATTATTCGTGACGCTATAGCGGAGGATCATATTAAAGAAAACCCGATGAAAACTAACGAAGTAATCATAACCGCTAAGGGCGATACGGTTTGCTTTGATACCATTTCATCAAGATATTTCAAATCAGATATCGAAAAACTAAAGCATGTGCAAAACGAGGTAAATAAGCGCCTCGTTAATGAAATGTACATCTCGCTTAATGAGTTTTACTACGAAATAGGGCTGCCATCCATAAAAATTGGAGATGACTTGGGTTGGAATATTGCGGACGGCCTTATCAATTTTAGGTTTAGTGCTCATCTGTCCGAAGATGGCACTCCGTGCATAGCGGTAGATTATAATATATCTCCTACGTATAAATATTGCCGTTAGTACGCGAAAATTACATTTTCTATTATGAAGGAAACATTAACTTATTATAATCTGAAAGGAGAACAATTATGGAAACTAATGAGATCATGACAAACGCAGAGGACATCATGGACGTCACTGAAGAGGTTGCAACTTGCGGAGGAAGTAAGACCCTTAAGATAGCTGGGGTGGTTGCTGGGGCAGCACTTGTAGGCGTAGCAGCATATAAGTATGCCATCAAACCGCTCTGGGCTAAGCTTAAGGCGAAGCACGAAGCAAAGAAAGCTTCTAAAGAGGCCGTTTATGTAGAATCTAAGGAGGATGAATTCGAAGAGTTCAATGATTGGGAAGAGAAGATCAAGTAATTGATGTAACCCAAAAGTATAGGTGTCTGTAACAAGGCACCTTTACTTTTTTTATTAGCAGATAGGAGTAATCGCATGGCCGAAAACAACACGACTGTGGATATATTAAATGATTTGAAACCGAATTCCGATAAGTATAAGGAGAGAACAAAAACAGAATCAGAAAAAAACTTGGGGTGTATCGTAACTGGCAATGTCAGTGTAAAGAAGAAAAACGATATTCAAAAATTCGCTGAGACATTTGTAAAAGAAGATTTGCATACTGTCAAATCTTATATTTGGACCGAAGTATTACTTCCGGCGTTTAAAGCTGTCATATCGGATAGCGTAAACATGATGCTTTACGGTGAGACGTCAAGAAATAGAAAAACAAATAATAAACGAGCATCGCAGGTTTCATATAGTAGCTATTACGATAGACCGAACGATCGCAGGGAACCTAATTACGTTCGTAGTGCGTCACGATACGTCTTTGATGACTTTAAATTTGAAGACCGTGGAGACGCCGACGAAGTATTGTCGACATTAGACGATCTGCTAAATCGCTATCCATCGGTTAGCATAGCTGATCTTAATGAATTGGTAGGTATTACAGGACGCTATACCGATAATAAATACGGTTGGACTGATATTCGTCAAGCATATATCGAGCATACCCGTGATGGTTATATTTTAAGAATGCCCAAAGCAATTCCATTAGATTAAGAAGGAGAAAAGAATGAGTAACATTAGTACTAAAGCAGCTAGTTTTGTTAAGAAGACCGGCTTTCAGTTGCGTCAGTATAGCCCCGAGATTCTTGTAGTGGCTGGAGTTATAGGCACCGTTGTGAGCGCTGTAATGGCCTGCAAGGCAACCACCAAGGTGAATGATATTTTGGAGCAGCATAAAGAGGATGTTGAAAAAATACATACGGTAGCCAAAGATGAGAAGTACGCTGATGAGTATACCGAGAGCGATATGAAAAAGGATCTCACAATAGTTTACGCTCAGACAGCATTGAAATTTGCCAAGCTGTATGGCCCGGCGGTTCTTCTTGGCGGTCTGTCAATAACTGGGATTCTGACGTCGAACAATATTCTTCGTAAGCGTAATATTGCAATCGCGACTGCATATGCGGCACTCGATAAGAGTTTTAAGGGCTATCGTGAACGTCTTACCGAACGTTATGGCGAAACTGTAGATCGCGAATTGAAATATGGTATTAAGGCTCAGAAAATAGAAGAGACCGTTGTAGACGAAAACGGAAAAACTAAGAAAACCAAGACTATAGTTCCGGTCGTAGAAAATGAAAAGAACAGTGTATACGCTCGCTTCTTTGACGAAACTAATCCGAATTGGGAGAAGAATCCGGATTATAATTTGATGTTCCTCCGTGCTCAGGAAAACTATGCTAATCAGAGGCTTCGTGCAGACGGCTATCTTTTCTTGAACGATGTTTACGAGAGCCTTGGAATTCCTAAATGTAGTATAGGTCAAGTAGTTGGTTGGATTTATGATCCGGAGGACCAGAACGCGGATTGTCACGTTTCTTTCGGTATTTACGATCTTTATAGGGCGGTAACTAGAGATTTTGTAAATGGTTTCGAACCCGCCATTCTTCTTGACTTTAACGTTGATGGAGTAATGTGGGACAAAATCAATCAAAAACACTAAAACAAGGAGGTAGTAATATGAATACCGGGCAAGTCATTTTATCTTATGTTTTAGCCAGCATGTCTGTTTTTTGCTTTGCAACAGGCATAGCAGTCCTTATTGGTAAAGATAGGAAGTAAGACTATGGATCTGATTAATGGAATAATTGTCCAGATTGATGATATTTTGGATACTGAGAGGAAACGCCACATTTGTGGAGGGATGCTATTGAGCATCGCAATGCTATTTGGTGGTTTGGCTTTGACCATTATGACGATCCGTACAGAGGAGAAAAAATGCACAAAGCAATTATATTTATAGGCGGTGTGGCAGTAGGGTCATTCGTGACTTGGCGGCTGCTTAAAGAGAAGTACATACGTCAAACGCAGGAAGAGATAAACGAGGTAAGGGAGCATTATCGTAAAAAGAAAGAATCGGAAGAAGTAACCGTCGATTCGAATGGCGCTACAGAAACTAATGAAAAGCCCGATTTGATAGCATACGCTGCAAAACTGACGAAGAATGGTTATATCGACTATACCGATCCCAAGAGCCTTGTTAAAGCTACGGGAGATATGATCGATACAGTAGCACAGAAAGATAATGAGGAATCTTCGGATCCGGTAATACTAAACGATCCATCATATCAACCTCCTTATATTATTTCACCCGATGATTTCGCCATAGATGACGAGTACACCATAGTCAATTTGAACTATTATATTGATGGCGTTTTGACCGACGAAGATGATCATATCGTCGAAAACGTTGATGACGTGGTAGGTTTGGAAAATCTAAACCATATGGGTGAGTACGAGGATGACGCACTGCATATTCGTAATGAAAATTACAAGTGCGAATACGAGATTCTTTTGTCTCGTAGGCTTTACCATGATACAACGGAGGTGAATTAGTATAGATGATAGACGATGAGCTGTGCAACGAATATTTTGACTGGATGTATCAGCTCGTCCATGACAAATACTATATGAAGAATCTATCCTATCGTAAGCTTTTGATGGCACTTTTTGAGAAGGATTTCTATTATATTTTGCCAAGAGATAGGAATCGGGCCCAAGATGGGATAGATCTTCGATATAGATTCGGATATGAATGCGGTTATTCACACGCACTCATAAAGGAACACCTGGATGATAATAATGTATCAGTCCTTGAAATGATGGTCGCACTGGCTTTTCGTTGTGAAGAACAAATCATGGACGATCCAGATATTGGAGATAGAACAGGCCAATGGTTCTGGAGTATGATAGAAAATCTCGGCTTGATTTCGATGGATGATAGGAATTTTGATTTGGATTATATAGACTATGTTATAACTCGTTTTCTTGAACGAGAATATGCTCCAAATGGCGAGGGTGGTTTATTTAAAACGAATCGAAAATATCGTGACATGCGATCAACCGAAATATGGTATCAGCTATGCTGGTATTTAACAGATTTAAACAATTGAGGTGGCCATGACTCAACAAATGATATTTGACCAGTTAATCGCTAGGTTTCCTCAATTTTCGAACCTAATCAGTCAGTGGTTTCCGAAAGGACCGAATGCTATAATAATCGAACTTCCCAATAAAGAGGAATTGATATTTACATTTGATAGTCCATTAAATTGGAGCTTAGAGACGATTAATAATTATATTTCAAATAAGAGAGGAGGATAACATGAATGATGGACTTCTTAATGATTTCAACACGTAGTACAAAGCGTGGAGTAATCGAAATCTATCCGAAGTTTATTGTCTGTAAAAGCTCCGATCTTATGATTCGCGGTGGCGATTTTTATGCCATCTGGATTGAGGAACGCGGTTTATGGTCCACCGAGGAGCAGGACGCACTGCAACTCATAGATCGCGAACTGGATAGATATGCCGAGGAAAATCGACAAAAGTTTGATTCAAACCTAAAGGTCCTTCATATGTGGGATGCCGAATCTGGAATGATAGATTCATGGCATAAATATTGTCAAAAGCAAATGCGGGACAACTATCGTATGTTGGATGAAGAGTTGATATTCTCAAATACTGAATTGAAAAAGACCGATTACGCGAGTAAAAAGCTTAACTATCCTCTCGAATCGGGTGATATTTCCGCGTATGACAAGTTAATGTCTACTCTTTATTCGGACGAAGAACGACATAAAATAGAATGGGCTATTGGTTCAATCGTATCTGGAGATAGTAAGAAACTTCAAAAATTTTTAGTTCTTTATGGTGCTGCCGGAACGGGTAAATCGACCGTTCTAAATATTATTCAGCAGTTATTCGAAGGCTATTATTCGGTTTTTGATGCGAAAGCTCTTGGTTCGTCAAGTAACTCATTTGCTCTGGAAGCATTTAAGTCTAATCCGCTAGTGGCTATTCAACACGACGGTGATTTGTCTCGAATTGAAGACAATACACGACTTAACAGCTTGGTTTCACATGAGCTTATGACGGTTAATGAGAAATTCAAATCCACTTACGCCAATCGCTTTAAATGTTTACTATTCATGGGTACGAATAAACCTGTAAAAATTACAGATGCAAAATCAGGTCTTATTCGACGTCTGATTGATGTGTCCCCAACTGGCAATAAACTTAGTAGCAAAGAGTATAAGACTACTGTAGATCGCATTAAATTTGAGCTGGGCGGTATAGCATATCATTGTCTGGAAGTTTATAAAGAGAACCCAGGAGCATATGATACTTACATACCACTGGCAATGCTGGGAGCATCTAATGATTTCTACAATTATATTTTAGACTCTTATTACGTTTTTAAGAACGAAGATGGTACCACGCTAAAAGCCGCTTGGAAAATGTATAATACTTATTGCGATGAAGCTAAAGTAACTTATCCGTTAAGTCAAAGAGTGTTTAAGGAAGAGCTTAAGAATTATTTCCGAGACTATAAGGAACGTTTTACAATGGACGATGGTACGCGATCTCGTAGTTATTATTCGGGTTTCCGGACAGACAAGTTTGAAGACGTCAAACTTACTACCAAATGTGAACCTGATATTTCAACTATTGAGTTTAAATCCCAAAAGTCTATTTTTGACGAGGTGTGTTCAAATTGTCTGGCGCAATATGCCACATCTAAAGAAACTCCAAGCAAACCTTGGGACGATGTGACTACAACTCTTAAAGATATTTCAACGGACAAAGTACATTATGTAAAGCTTCCTGAAAATCATATCGTAATCGACTTTGACATCCCAGATGAAAGTGGAGAAAAATCATTCGAAGCTAATCTGGTTGCTGCAAGCAAATGGCCAGCAACATATGCGGAATTGAGTAAAAGCGGTAAGGGTATTCACTTGCATTATATTTATACCGGTGATTCCAAGAAACTTAGCCGATTCTATGACGATCATATCGAGGTCAAAGTCTTTACGGGTAAAAGCTCTCTTAGACGTAAACTGACTAAATGCAATAATCTACCTATAGCACAAATAAGCTCAGGTTTACCAATGAAAGGAGAAAATAAGATGGTAAATTTTGAGGGCATTAAGAACGAGAAGGCATTAAGAACATTTATTAAACGAAATCTGAACAAGGAATATCATGCCAACACCAAACCGAGTATCGACTTCATATATAAAGGGCTTGAGGATGCTTATTCTAATGGCTTGCAATATGATATTTCCGATATGCGCAATTCGATACTCAATTTTGCTATGAGCAGTACGAACCAAGCGGAATACTGCGTCAAATTGGTTAAAAAGATGCGATTCAAATCGGATGATATTTCTAAGCCCTCGAAAAGTGAAGATGTTCGGCTTGTTTTTTATGATGTTGAAGTTTTCCCAAATCTATTTTTAGTCAATTGGAAATTTCAGGGCGAGGGAAAACCGGTTGTACGTATGATCAACCCAACGCCTATTGAAATTGAAGATCTAATGCGCTTCAATCTTGTCGGATTCAATTGCCGACGTTACGACAATCATATATTGTACGCTCGACTTATGGGTTATACAAACGAGCAATTATATTCCTTGTCGCAAAAAATAATAACCGGAAATCGGGACGCATTTTTTGGTGAGGCTTATAACGTATCGTATACCGACGTCTACGATTTCTGTTCTAAAAAGCAATCGCTTAAAAAGTGGGAAATCGAACTCGGAATACATCATCAAGAACTTGGTTTGCCTTGGGATCAACCTGTCCCGAAAGAGATGTGGACCAAAGTTGCTGAATATTGTGACAATGACGTTATAGCAACTGAAGCGGTATTCGATAACCGTCAGGCGGATTTCATAGCTCGAAAAGTCTTGGCAGATGTAGCAGGTATGTCTGTTAATGACACGACCAACTCGCTTACCACAAGAATTATATTTGGCACTAATCGTAAACCCCAGGATCAATTTGAATATCGAGATATGGGTTTGGTTACAAAGGAAACTTCTCCTGTGACCGTTTCTCCTGATGGGTGCATATTCGACAGTTTCGGTGATGAATACACACTTTTCGATGAGAATTTAAAACCTGTATTTCCTGGATATGTCTACGACAATGGTATTTCCACTTATCGAGGAGAGGAAGTTGGCGAAGGTGGTTATGTATATTCCGAACCAGGTATGTACGGAAATATTGCGTTGCTGGATATTGCCTCAATGCATCCGAGCAGTATAGTCGCAGAAGAGCTTTTCGGACCGGTTTATACCAAACGATTCAAAGAAATTCTCGACGCTCGTATAGCTATTAAGCATAAGGACTTCGACAAAGCGAAGAAAATGCTGGACGGAGCTTTGGCTAAATACTTAACGGATGAGACCGCAGCAGCGGATTTGGCTCAGGCTTTGAAAATTGCTATCAATTCTGTTTATGGTTTGACTTCAGCAACGTTTGATAATCCTTTTCGTGATGTTCGCAATCGGGATAATATTGTCGCTAAGCGTGGAGCTCTCTTTATGATAAACCTAAAGCATGTTGTTCAGTCGAAGGGCTTCACTGTGGCACACATAAAAACAGATTCGATAAAGATACCCGATGCTACTCCGGAAATAATCGATTTTATAACTAAGTACGGACGGCAATATGGATATAACTTTGAGCATGAGGCTACTTACGACCGCATGTGTCTCGTTAATGACGCCGTTTATATTGCTAAGTACGCCACCATCGATCATTGCTGCGAGCTATATGGGGAAGAATATGTCAACAAAGCCAAAGATATCCTCAAGGATTGTAAGAAGCATGGTGGCGAATGGACAGCCACTGGTACTCAATTCCAAGTGCCATATGTCTTTAAGAAACTATTCACCCATGAAGAGATTACACTTGACGATCTTTGCGAGACAAAATCTGTAAGCTCCGCTTTATATTTGGATATGAATGAAGACTTGCCGGATGTAAGCGCGCTCGAAGCGGAAAAAGACAAACTGTGGAAACAGATTACTGATCCTAAACGCATGAATGAGCCGATGCCCGATGAATGTGAACGTGTTGAAGAACTCACCACTGAGATTGCTAAGGGACATAATTATCACTTCATCGGTAAAGTCGGTCAATTCTGTCCGATAAAACCCGGATGTGGTGGCGGAATACTGTTGCGCGAAACCGAAAACAAGAAAACCGGCGAAAAGGGTTATGCGGCAGCTGGCGGTTCCAAAGGTTATCGATGGATGGAATCCGAAATGGTCAAATCGAATAAAAAAGAAAACGATATAGACTATCGCTATTACGAGACAATGGCAAACGACGCTGTTGCTGCTATTTTTGATTATGGTGACTTTGAATGGTTTGTTTCAGATGATCCATATGTAAAAGCAATTCCCGATGACAAACCACCATTTGATATTTAAAAAAGGAGTTAAGTAACATGGCATATAAGAATGTAGATAACATTATAATTGAAAACGCTCACATTATATTTCGAAATTTTGCCGGAGAGGAAACGACATTCAACAGAGCCGGCAATCGTAACTTCTGTGTCATCATAGATGATCCGGAAATGGCGCAGCGCCTTCGCGAAGATGGATGGAATGTTCGAGCGCTTAGACCTAGAGATGAAAACGGCAATATTAATACGGACGACGAGCCCAGGAATTATATTCAGGTTACTGTCAGCTTTAAGGTTATACCTCCGAAGGTCGTTATGATTACTCACAAGGGTAAGAAGGTTCTTTTGGACGAGGATAGCATAGAAACACTCGACTTTGCCGAAATTGCCAACGTAGACCTGACTATTCGGCCCTATAATTGGGAGTTGAATGGTAAGGAAGGCATCAAAGCTTATCTGAAGACAATGTACGTCACGATTGCAGATGATGAGTTCGCCGATAAGTATTCGGACGACGGTGATAGTGCGTGGTAAATTAAAGTTTTACGCGAAATTTGCAACTCGTATTATGAGAGAAAAAGTAATAGCTCAGCGGTAGAGCACTAAGTTTAAAACTTAGAGGGCGAGGGTTCGAATCCCTTTTACTTTTTCTCTTAAGTTATATTTAGGAGGTAAAGTTCTATATGGCTGGTATATCGCTTCGAGATTACCAACTTGATGCCGTTAAACGAATGAAAAACGGTTGCATTCTATGTGGCGGCGTTGGGAGCGGTAAATCGAGAACTGGTCTAGCATACTATTATATTTGTCAAGGCGGCGAAATTGGTACGGACGAATACGTTGCAATGGACGACGTTGGTATCAAAGACCTTTATATTATTACCACGGCCAGAAAACGAGATACTAAAGAATGGGAAGCCGAGTTGATTCCTTTTTTACTTTCTCCAAATAAGGAGGACAACCTATATCACAATAAAGTCGTTATTGATTCTTGGAATAACATTCATAAATACGCTGAAGTATCTGACGCCTTCTTTATATTTGACGAGCAGCGAGTAGTAGGATCCGGAACTTGGGTAAAAGCCTTTCTTAAAATCGCCAAGCATAACGACTGGATTTTGTTAAGCGCGACACCTGGGGATACGTGGTCAGATTATATTCCGGTCTTCGTAGCCAATGGGTTTTACAAAAACCGCACTCAGTTTAAAAATGATCATATTGTATATCGCTGGGTAAATGGTAGCTATCCTAAAATTGATAGATATCTAAACACTGGGCGACTCATTAGATTGCGCAATTCAATTCTGGTAAATATGGATTTTCAGCGAGAGACCGTGTCGCATCATGAAGATGTCTATGTTCAGTATGATATTTTGAGCTATAAAAGCATCTATCGAAATCGCTGGAATATTTGGGAAGACAAGCCAATTGAAAACGCGAGCGAATTGTGTTTAGCTTTACGGCGTGTTGTAAATTCTGATGAGTCTCGATGTGTGGCTTTGCTGGGATTGTTAGAACGACATTCACGAGCGATTGTATTCTACAATTATGATTACGAGCTAGCTATTCTCAAAAGTCTTTATTATGGTGATCAGATAGAGATTGCAGAATGGAATGGCCACAAGCATCAACCGATTCCTGATACAGACAAATGGATATATTTAGTTCAGTATAATGCAGGAGCGGAAGGCTGGAACTGTATTAAAACAGATACTATTATATTTTATTCTCAAAACTATTCTTATAAGGTAATGACCCAAGCGAGTGGTCGAATCGATAGGCTCAACACGCCTTATAAGGATTTATATTACTATCACTTTAAAACCTATTCAGGAATCGATTTGGCGATTTCAAAAGCATTAAAGAAAAAGCAAAATTTTAACGAAGGGAAATTTATATCAGATGGAAAATAGCATTCTGGATTGGGCGAAAAACGAAGTAGAATTGGCTTGTCGTAGAGAGCAAGACGCAGCATCTGGGAACGAATGGGAGTATGGGGTGGCATGCTACGAAAATGCGCTTCAAGCTTTCGAAGTTCTTACGAATGTACAGCATTCTGGGATGAGCATTCAAATCACCAAGAACATTCTTAACCGCCTTATTGAAGGAAGACCTCTAACTCCTATTTACGATACTGAAGATAGCTGGAAATCTGGTTTTGAGAACCACTGGCAACACAAACGCATGAGCAGTCTTTTTAAAACGATATTGCCAGATGGATCGACGCATTACACTGACACCCGTCGTTTCGTTGGGATTGATATTCATAACGGTTCTTCTTGGCATAGCAGTCTAGTTGATCGAATCATGGACGAATATTTCCCTGTTAAAATGCCGTACTGTCCGGGGAGTTCCATTGAAGTTTATACCGAAGGGTTCTTGTCTGCGGACGGAAATGACGATTTTGATACTGAAGGGATATTCTACGCCGTGTTGCCGGACGGCGAAATCTTCAATATCAATAGGTTCTTTACCGATAAGGAAAATAAATCTTGGCATGAGATTACGTGGGAAACCTATTGCGAGCTTCGAGAAAATTCGCCTGATTTAAAGTATTCAAATGTCGATATTTTGGCTTAATTGATATTTTTGAAAGGAGTGCATCATGTCAGTAACTCGTAATGAAATGAAGAACGAAGCATTAGCTCGAATGCGTATTCTTAAGATTCATGAAAATGCCGTCAACGATCTTGAAAAAAATGACATAGTTAACGTCTCGTTCTTCGGATGTGGAATTTTATATTGGCCCACAGATAAGCAAATCGAGCTTATTAAAAAGTTTGAAGACCAGTATAATTGTTTGGTTTATCATGCTATATCCTCTACTACCGAAATCGGGGAATTGTTGACGCTTCTTTATATTTCTCAGTACGAATCCGATTGGCCAACCGATCGCGAAGATCTTAAAAACTATGATTCTAGATATGGCTACTCGATCATGGCGTATGTATATAATTTGTCCAATGATATTTTTTCTGAATTTGGAAGTGTTTGCGTGAAGCCTAAGAACGGTGGGCTTGTTCGCACTGCATAAAGGAGGAGCAATGATAGTTAACGTCGAAAAAGAAGTATATTTTTACGAATATTGTAAAACTTGTAAGTACGCGGAACTTAAAGGCGATGAAGAACCGTGTAACGAATGTTTGACGAATCCCACCAACACATACTCACATAAACCAGTAAATTATAAGGAGAAATAATAATGACACGTGACACATTTAATAAACTGATTGACGAACTTTATGTTTCCGCTAAAAATGTTCTAAAGAATAAAAATGCTCTCTATGGTAAAAAAGATGATCCTCTGCATAATTTTAAAGAGGGAGCAAGTATCGCAAACTGTACGCCGGCTCAGTGCTGTTGGGGATATATGACTAAGCATCTTGTTGCGCTTCGTGATAAGGTTGAATATTCCGATTGGTCTGACCGAGACGATCTTTTTGAAAAGTGTCAGGATTCGATCATTTATATTTGCTTTATATGGCTTCTTGGTAATGAAGCTTATGCGGACCAGATTGAATTGGATAGAATTGACCAAGCTTTCACAGAACCTGATGACAATGGGATAGTGGGTATGACTACCAATCCAACAAAAATACTCGAGAAATTTATGAGGAACCAATTGAACTTTAACGAGCTAACAAATATTAATTCCTAGTCGCGCGAAAAATGCATTCCCTATAATGAAGGGAGTTGATTCAATATGACAATTAAAGATTGGTTGAAGAAAACAATTACGACACGTAATTATGTTGATGGAACGGAAATTCAAGAGAATCGACCGAGGTTATACTGTAATGATGGATATTCTATTTCGGTACAAGCCAGCGAACTTCATTATTGCGAACCCAGATGTAATGGGGCGCAAGATTATGAAAGCGTTGAGCTTGGTTTTCCGAGTATAGAAGATGAACTCATTAACGAGTATGCCGAAGACGAGCCATACACGGAAACTATTTATGGTTACGTGCCTATCGAAATAGTTGAAGAGCTTATCAATAAGCATGGAGGAATCAAAGCTGAATAAAACAACAAAGTAAGAGGTCACAAAAGTGGCCTTTTACTTTTTTTCTTAACAACCAGCGAATACTCAAAAAAGAAAGGATAATAACAATATATGCTCCTCGAGAAATGACTCTCGACGAGATTGAGAAGGAACTTGGATATAAGATAAAGGTTATTAATAAGGAGAATAATGATGATTAAGCTTGATGTATGCGAATATTGTCAGGACTGCTTAGAGTTTAAACCGTATGTAGATCAAAGACCGGATTTATATTATTCAAATGGAGAGCAATACCTTTGTGGTGATACAATCGTCAAATGCGAAGACCAATGTAAATGCAAGGTTCTTTATAATTATCTGAAAAAGGAGAATAACGATGGCACTAGCAAAGAAATGCGATAGATGTGGAAAATTTTATGATCCAAAAGGCATAAATAGTTGCGGAGCGATCGTTCACGGACTTAAACTAATTGGCCGCGATGAGCAGAATAGCCAAGTCATTAAAAATATATATTTTGATTTGTGTCCGGAATGCTTGGTTTCTCTTGCCGGCTGGTTAAAAAACAAGCCTATGACTTTTAATGAGATTCGGCACGCAGCTGGCCTTGAGCCGATTAAAGAAAACTACGAAGCTTTTAGACAGTTATATTCTGAAAAAGGAGAATAACGATGGCACTAGCAAAGAAATGCGATAGATGCGGAAAATTGTACGAGCATTATCCGATGGGCAATAAAACCGAATGGAATGCAATACGAAAAATTCAAAGAAACACTGTCGGCGACACAGTAAATGGTGCTTACACTCCAACAATAGACTTATGCCCGGAATGTATGAATGAGTTTGAGAAATTCATGTCTGTTAAGTTTCAGGAGGATAAAAAATGATGAAAATTGAAACCTGGTGTGGGTACGATATTCGTTTCATTGAAATTAATGGCGAATGGTGGGCTATCCTTAAAGATATTTGCGATGCTCTTCAACTGAGAACTGCGAAAATAGCAGAGCGTCTTGAACCGAGCATGCTTGAAAGAGTTTTGGTCGATACATCCGATGTCCCTTCAAAGGACCTTAGATACGAGCACGACCCTATTGGTGAAGACTTTGAGCGTCGTCCTGGCGATAATAAAACTCGCTGGATGCTTGCTGTCAATGAATTAGGTATATACGAAGCTTTGTTTGCTAGCAGACGTCTTGAAGCTCGTAAGTTCCGCATGTGGGCGGGTATGATTATGCGGAAACTACGCACCAGCGTTGGCCTCGAAGGTTACGAGGTTATGCGTATGACAGAGAAGGATATTCAGGATGAGATTGACCATATTCTGGATACTCTGTTCTGGGATGAAGAAAAGAAGTGTCTTATGCAGTCAATCACTATCCAGGGCGGTGATGTTGAGCAAGTGAAATACTTTTCCTGCTTATCGGAAGGAGATCAACAATGAATCTTGATGAATTACGTAACACACTGGCTTCGGATGCAACAAAAGAAAATGAGCGATTAAAAACCGAGATAAATCTTCTTCGCGAACATCTTCGTGATTCGCAAAATGATTATGAGGCACTTAAGAAGTTCATGACCAGTGATTGTATGGCACTTGCTAATCGTTGCTGGACGTTGACACGTGGAGCTATGTGCATCTTCTGTGAATTGGACGCATTTAAGTGCCCACATGCTATGAGCGACGATCAAAAAATTAAAGTCGCTAAGAAAATGATGAGGGAGACAAATAATGACTAACACATTTATTATTTGTAACAACGAAGATGAAATAAAATCGAACATGTCATGCTGGGGTAACGATACATTTGAGCTGTCGACAGAAGATATTATGGCTCTTCTAAAAGGCAAAACTCTTGCCACCGATAACGGTGAGTACGGTATATTTATTAAACTGGAGGACAAAAATGCTTAAAATTGAAAACACCGAGGTTGTAGGTTTTGAGGCAGCTAGTAGAGGAATGAGAAACCCGATGAACTCTTGGGATAGAGGCGATACTGAATTCCATGGCGGTGTAGTACGCTTTGATACCTGTAATGAGCGTTGGGAAGATAATGGATACACGATGAGCCTCGGCTCTAATGACCTCGACCTCATGACCCGCCTCCGCAATGCTGGTACAGACCATCGTAAATTTATGCGGATGATCGTTGTCTATCTTGATATTACAGCGCCTCTATATTGGTGGAAGGAGTTTGATACCTATAAGGTAGGTACAGTTGCCAATTCCTGTTCAACTATGCATAAGATTGCGGATAAGGAGTTTGACGTAAATGACTTTAGCCACGAGCACATTGAAGAGCTTGGCGGTGATGAATACAATATGTCCTATGATTGGCTTCTTCGGACTGTAGATATTCTAAATTATTACCGTAAGAAGTATCATACAGCTTCTGAGAAGCTAAGCACGGATATTACAGATGCGGAATGGAAGCATACACTCGCTCAGCAAAAGCTTTTCTGGTGGCAGATGATCCAGCTTCTACCGAGCTCTTATAACCAGAAACGTACAGTAATGTTGAATTATGAGGTTCTGGCAAACATGCACAAGTCTCGTCGCAATCATAAACTAGATGAGTGGCATACCTTCTGCGACTGGATTGAGAGGCTGCCGTACAGTGAGCTGATTACTGGCTCATGTGCCCCATTGCTTCTATGATTAGAAAATAAAACATAGAAAAAGGAGAAAAACAATGGCTTCGTTGAGTGACATTACTATTAAGAAAGAGCACCGGTTATGTAAAGTCGGTAAAGAGTTTGGATATTTCCATTGCTGGGAGCAGTATTACGATGTAATTTTCCCTGGTTTGACAGTCGGCTCTCATCCTGGCGGTCAATATTCACGAGTATTTGGTATCGTCGAATTCTATGACCAAATTGAAAGAGTTGATCCAACAAAAATTCAGTTTGTCGACGAGACTCATGAATGTCTGCTTGAATATTCCAAGATGATTACTGGGAAGGAGGAAAACCATGACTAGCGAACAGTATCGCACCTATCTCACCGAGTCTATTAAAATCGGAGCTCAGATGATGCATGATATGGCGGAGGACATTGCTGGGAGATCTGATTTAATTTCAAATTTAAAGGTAACAATTGAATTCGATCCCGAAATGAGATCCATTCCCAAGTTAACGATTGAAAGATCACATCTTCCTAATCAGGAGCAATTGAACCGATTGCTGGATATTCGACAAAAGGATAACACATATCATTAAAAACTATTCTTTATGATTACATAAAAGGAGAACAACCAATGCCTAATTCGGAAGCAAAAGAAACATTATGTACTCGCTGCGCTCATCGGGAAGTATGCATTTACAAGCAGGACTACATTGATATTCTCAAAGCAGTTGAAAACGCAACTGTAACTCGAGATACACCAGATGGAATCACATCAAAGAAAGTTATTCACTATGATTTCATTAGCGGAATCTCAGTTAGTTGCAAGTACTACTCTTGTAAATGGTAGTAAATTAATATTCAAAAGGAGAAAAGTAATGGATAAATGTCCAATTTGTGGTTACCCTCTTGATCATTGTCAATGTCTCTTTGGCGGTAATGCGCATCCGGATCGCAACAAAGAGCGTGAAGTTGTTTTAGATCATCTTTATTTACTTTCTGAAGCGCAACTACGGCATATAATCAAACTCGAAGAATACTGGCATATATCATATGCAAATACGGAACGGACAGCCATACTTGAACGCTTAGAACGCGAGCACCTTCTCGAGAAAAAAGAGTGTTACGACTGGATTGAGAAACTGCTGGAGAAATATGATTGAGCTTAAGAAAGGAGAAAGCAAATGAAAGTATCTGAGATTTTAAAGACTATAAAAGACTGCGAGCGTCTTCGGGATATTTTGATGAAGAATGAGGATCTTATGCCAGAAGATAAAACAGATATTTGTAATTTATTGTGGGATTATCGCTGCGCACTTCTGAAGAAAGAGGTTGAGTAAGCGGAGGGAAAAAGATGGGAATTAACGGCCGCAAACATGAGACAATTTTATACGTCATGGGCATGCTTGGAATACTGAAAGGACTCGCGACAAACGATACGGAATGCAGTAAAGAATTTGAATTGGCAGCATCTGTCCTTAGTGATTCTCTTGATATTTTATTCAAAGGATGCAGTCAGTCGGAGCTTGTTCGTATTAAGAAAGAGACCGAGATACTGGATATTTCAATAGCTCCAAAGTCAGCGTCCAAACGAACTGAGAATTGGATAGCCATGCCTATGGATGATCTGGAATTCTTTCTCAAAGATCCTCTTGGTGAATGCTATTTTTGCGTTAAAACAGATGCAGAAGTCAAAGCTTGTCCGAAACGAAAAAAGTTAAAATCCCTTTATATCGACGGTCTAAGCCGTGAAAATTGCCCATATAAGGGCTTATAGAAAGGAGAACAAATAGATACAAGTGAAAACTATAACTATAGACGAGCATGTTATGCCTTATGATAGCACAGATAATCATATTACGTTGTACGAATGCCTTAGCGAGAACGCAATCGGAAATTTGGAATATTGTCCGTGTGCTATAGTACGAGATGAAAGCACTAAATGTCCGTGCGAATCTATAAAGCAATCTCCTATTGGTTCTATTTGTGATTGCAGATTATATAAAAAAGTTGAGGAATTGAATATATGACTATAAACGAATACCAGAAACTTGCTGTGCAAACTCGAAATGTTGAACTTAGCCCAAAGGCTACTTTGCAAGATGGAATAATGGGGTTAAATGGTGAAGCTGGAGAATGCATTGATATTTTGAAAAAACATCTCTTTCAGAACCATAATCTCGATTGTGAACACATCGCACGGGAGCTGGGAGATGTTGCTTGGTATCTTGCTCTAACTGCATATGCTATGGGATATGACCTAGAAACAATACTTCGTATGAATATTGAGAAAGTTCAGGCAAGGTATCCAAATGGTTTTGTTTCGGAACGTAGTATTAATAGAGAAAAGGATGATATTTGATGGGACCTGATAGCCGTACTCAGATTGTCGAATGTATGGATGTTATGGAGACTGGAATGATTCGTTTAGAGAAAGGCGATTTGTCCTTACGTGAGCTTTCCCGTCTTCTCTGGTGGTTTTGTAAGGCAATTTATATTCTTCTTAAAAGGTCTATTGAAAACAAGAATTGAATGTTCTATAATTTAGTAAACGGAGGTGTCTTATGAAACGTAATATATCCATAGTTCTTTTGGTAATATTGATATTTGCGACTATAAGCGGTTGCAGCAATGATGGAAGAATTCGTGTACCTAAATCCGCATCTGAATGCAAAGATAAAGATTATCTAGACGTGAAAGCCCTATTTGAATCTGCTGGTTTTACAAACGTAAGCGTCAACGCCATCGAAGATTTGGTAACTGGTTGGATTACTAAAGACGGCGCTGTCGAGCGAGTAAGTATTAATGGCGATGATAACTTCGGTAGCTTGGCAAAATTTGATCCGAGTGCTGAGGTTGTTGTTACGTATCATACGTTTCCTTCTACTGAAGACAATTCAGAAGAAATAGAAAAACCAGAGCCAGAAACTACAAAAGATGAAGAAACAAATAACGAAATGTTACAGGAAGCTGAGGACGAAGAGCCTGACAATGAAGTTTTACAGAAAACTGAAGATGACGAGTATTCGAACCTAAAATCTCAAACCCAAGCATATCGAGCTGTTAAAAAATATGGGGAAATGGTGTATAAATATGGTATCGAATATGATAGATGGTCGCCAGATTCCTCAGAAGAATATGAAGGTAATGGCGTTTGGCATATTCGGCTTGCTGCTAAGTGTACAAATCAATACGGAGCAGTTGAAAATGTTATAATTGATGCTCGTGTAGATTTTATTAAAGAAGCTGTTACTGAATTTAATGTTGAATGAATTGGCTCTAATGTTAAAGGCTTACGCATTTTTGGCGTGGGCCTTTTCTTTTTGAAAGGGGATTATAATGCGACACGATTCTATTTCCTCAAAGAATACAGAAGGGTATGTTGATATTGTGCCATACACAGCAATAAAAAATCTCGATAGAAACGGAGTATCAAAAGAAACAACTCATTTTCGAAAGACTTTACGAGCGATTTTTTGTATATGTGAACTTGCAGGTTTTAGAGTTTGCGGAAGAGTAGTTTTAGAAGATTTGAAGACCGGAAAAATTTGGAGCTGACGGAGGATTTTATGTCAAACGGTAATAAGCATAGCTGTTTAATGACACTTTTGGATTTTATTTTGGTCATACTAACTGGCGGCTTGTGGTTGATTTGGATATTAATTAGATACCTCAGAAACAATAGTTAGGATATTTTTCTGCCCATTTTCGGTTTTAAAAAATGGGCAATTTAGTCAAAAAGTGGGCTTTGTGGCCATTTTTGAAAGAATTTTTAAGGTCAATTTGTGGATAAAAAACGATTTTTGCCCACTTTTTTTGGCCAATTGCCCACTTTTAAAATTAAAAATGGCCAGCAATTTTTGCCTAATTTACTGGGTTTTTTGGGTGTTGTGGCCAAAAACCCACTTTTTTCTCTTATTAATTGCGAAGAAAAAATATATATATTTATAATAATAAGCCAAAAAAAGTGGGCAAATGGGCAGAAGCATAAAAATAAAGCTTTTTTAAAGAAAGAAGATGTGATATGATCGTATAAACAGACCGAAAGTGGTAAACGTGTTAAAGAAGCAACCGTGTATAATAAATTAGAAAAAGAAAATGATGCATTTTTACAACTATTTGAAGACGATGACCTGTAACATATATTTTTAGCTTCGCGAAAAAAACATGCTCTTTTATAGAGAGAGAAGAATAAAATGGGTAAAACTCATTTACTTCTCTCTTTATTTTTTGTCTTTTTTGGAGGTAAGTATATGCCGAGGAAAAGAGATTTGGAGAGCGGTTTTCAAGATCGTCTGAAAAAAGATATTGAAGAGTTATACCCAGATGCTATGGTTTTTAAAATGGATCAAAAGCAAGGCATTCCGGATCTATTAATTCTTTATAAAGATCGCTGGGCTTCGCTAGAATGTAAACGTTGCAAAGATGCTACACACCAACCTAATCAAGATTATTATGTTGATAAGATGGATGGAATGTCTTTTTCCAGATTTATATATCCAGAAAACAAAGAAGAGGTGTTAAATGAACTTCAACAAGCATTTGAATCTGATAGGCCAACACGCTTTTCTAGGTGCGAGTAAATATCACTGGATTAATTATTCATCGGATAAAATTGCAACCTCTTATAGTAATTTCTTGGCCGCGCAACGCGGAACAGAATTGCATGAGTTTGCAGCCCAATGTATAAGGCTCGGACAAAAACTCCCTAAATCTAAGAAGACTCTAAACATGTATGTCAATGATGGGATAGGCTATCGAATGGAACCGGAGCAAATTTTATATTATTCAGAAAATTGCTTTGGTACAGCTGATACCATTTCCTTTCGGAAGAATGTTCTTAGAATTCACGATTTTAAAAGCGGAATTGTTCCTGCTCATATGGAGCAGCTTTATATTTATGCCGCTCTTTTCTGTTTGGAGTATAAAACCAAACCTGGCGAAATCGATATAGAAACACGCTTGTATCAGTTTGATGATATTTTGATAGATAATCCTGGGGCGGACATCATCCTTCCCATTATGGATAAAATTATAGTTTTCGATAAAATCATCAATAAGATCAAAGAACAGGAGAGCTAACAATGAACAGCGTAACGGAAGATATTTTGATGCATTATGGAATTAAGCGCCGTTCTGGACGCTATCCCTGGGGTTCGGGAGAAAACCCGTATCAGCATAGTGGAGATTTTCTTAGTCGTGTCGATGAATTAAAGAGTCAAGGCATGAACGATACCGAAATTGCAAGAGCGATAGGCCTTACAACAACTGAGTTTCGTGTTCAGAAGTCTTTGGCTAAAGAAGAACGTCGCCGTTTGGAGGTAGACCGTGCTAAATCTTTACGAGAAGATGGAAAGAGTCTGAATGAAATTGCAGAGATCATGGGTTACAACAATGATTCATCTATTCGTTCACTACTCAATGAGCATTCAGAAGCAAGAATGAACGCTGCTCGTAGAACTGCGGAATTTCTTAAGAGTAAAGTAGATGAAAAGGGTATGATCGACGTTGGAGCCGGCGTTGAGAAAGAGCTAGGAGATATTTCTCGCGAGAAGTTTGAAGAGGCACTCTATATTTTGGAACGTGAAGGTTATGAGATATATGGTGTCGGCGTTCCTCAGGTAACGAATAAAGGGAAGCAGATCAATATTAAAGTGCTCTGCCCTCCTGGTACTAAATATAGCGATACATATAATTTTGAGAACATTCATTCTCTTAGAGACTATGTGACGTATGATGGCGGAGAAACTTTTAAGAAGTCTTTTTACTATCCGGCAAGTATGGATTCGAGTCGATTAGCTATTCGATATGCAGAAGACGGCGGAAAAGAGAAAGACGGAGTTATTGAAATTCGTCGTGGAGTTGACGATTTATCATTAGGAGAGGCTCATTATGCTCAGGTTCGAATATTAGTAGATAATAATCGTTATCTTAAGGGCATGGCCGTCTATTCAGATGATTTACCAGATGGAGTAGATGTTCTATTCAATACTAATAAAAGTAAAACCACCCCTAAAATGGAAGTCCTTAAGAAAATTAAGGATGATCCCGAAAATCCATTTGGATCTTTGATAAAAGAACATGGTGGGCAAAGCTTTTATGATGACCCTAATGGTAAATTTATAGATGAGGTAAGCGGAAAAAGACAATCATTGTCACTAATTAATAAACGTGCGGATGAAGGTGACTGGGGTGAATGGAGTGATCATCTATCGTCTCAGTTTTTATCGAAACAAAATTTGTCTTTGATTAATAAGCAGCTTAATTTGGCAACCGCGGACAAGCGTCTTGAATTTGAACAAATTTTAGAACTTACAAATCCTACCGTGAAGCGGGCTCTTTTAAAGTCTTTCGCCGATGATAGTGATGCCGCTGCTGTACATCTTAAAGCAGCCGCTTTACCTCGTCAAAAATACCAAGTCATTCTTCCGATTACTTCTATGAAGGATGATGAGGTTTATGCCCCAAATTATAAGAATGGTGAGACAATTGCATTAATTCGCTATCCTCATGGCGGAACCTTTGAGATACCTATCCTTACAGTAAATAATAAACAACCAGAAGCTAAACGAGTTTTGGGTAATGCAATAGATGCGGTTGGTATTAATAGTAAGGTTGCTGAGCGGTTATCTGGCGCAGACTTCGATGGTGATACCGTAATGGTTATACCAACTGGAGGTAAGACCAAGATCAAATCCACTCCAGCTTTGGACGGACTTAAAAATTTCGATCCCAAAATGGAATACCCTAAACGTGAAGGGATGCGTGTTCTTAGCGAAAACCAGAAACAGATTGAAATGGGAGTTATTTCAAATCTAATTACGGATATGACTTTAATGGGTGCTCCGCGAAATGAGATTGAAAGAGCTGTTCGGCATAGTATGGTAATTATAGATGCCACTAAGCATGAACTGGATTACAAACAGAGTGAAAAAGATAATGGCATTGCAGCTTTACATAAATATTATCAGGGTACTGTTGACCCTGAAACTGGTAGATACCATGAGGGAGCCGCGACATTAATTTCTCGAGCCAAATCTCAAGTGCAGGTGCCAAAAAGAAAAGGAAGTCCGATAATCAATAAGGAAACTGGCGAGCAATCTTACAAGGAAGCAAACGAAACTTATGTCGATTCTAAAGGAAAGACTCGAATTAGAACCCAAACTAGTACGAGAATGGCAGAAGCCAAGGACGCTAGAGAACTTTCATCTGGCACTCCGGAAGAAGAGGCATATGCTACCTATGCAAACAACATGAAGATGCTAGCCAATGAGGCCCGTAAAGAGATGATGAATACTGGACGTATAAAAGTATCCCCCTCGGCTAAGGAAACGTATAAAGGGGAAGTAGACTCCCTGGTATCATCCCTCAACATAGCCCTTAAGAACGCCCCACGCGAACGTCAGGCCCAGATTATCGCCAACACTGCGGTTAATGCGAAAAAACGGCAGAACCCCGATATGACTAAGGCAGAAATTAAAAAAGCAAGCCAGCAAGCTTTAACATCAGCTCGTATTAAAGTCGGTGCACAGAGAACGCCTATAACTATTTCAGATAAACAATGGGAAGCCATACAAGCCGGAGCTGTTTCGGATAACATCCTAAGCCAGATTCTTAAATACACCGATATCGATCAATTAAGGCAACGTGCAACACCTCGTAATTCTAAAGGACTATCACCTACTCAAGTCACAAAGATTAAAGCTATGCTTGCTTCTGGGTACAATAATGCAGAAATTGCAGAAGCTTTAGGTGTTTCAGCAACAACAGTCGGTAACTATGTTAAAGGAAAGGAGTGAAGCATATGAATAATGTTGCGCTAACAACTTTTGACAACCCTTATGATCCTTTCGATGACTTCACTTCTTGGTTTCTTTTCGATGTTCAAAAGGGTTACAATTCTTGTGCTTATTTGGCTCGAATTGCAAAAATTTCTGATGAACTTTCAGAGAAAGAGATAGACGAAGAAATCGAAAAAGCAATTGACGAAATCATAAAATACGATTTCATGAACATTTACAAAAAAGTTAAACAAACAAAGAAAGCAGGTTAGACAACCTGCAATTCCTCTGGAGACGGTGGGAGGGGGGTCGCAAAACCTACACCCCCCTCGCTATCGCGGCACTCCTAAAAAATTCTCCGGGGGTGAATTTTTTAGATATTTAGGAGAAGGGTTATAAGATTTAGGCGAGTTTGCAAATCTGCTTATTTTAGTTTTTACTCCTTTTGCTAAAACGCTATGTAAACTCGCCTAAATCTTATTACAAGTTACATAAAACATTTACCAAATCGATTAAGAAACTAAAGAAATTGGAGGAGAACTGATATGAAAGTAACAAGCAGTATTACTGTCGATGTCGCAAAACCATATTTTCCGGTAGTTGTGAGAGCAAAGCAGCTTGATAATGCTCGTTATATTAATATAACTCTAACCGATAATGGTCTTCCGTTTACAATTCCAGATGGAACCTCTGCAACTTTTAGAGGTTTGTGCCCCAATGGACGTTCTTTCTTTTATGATGCACTAATTGCAGATAACAATATTGAGGTGCAACTTATCGAAGCTGCTCTTTCCGTTTCTGGTCAGGTAAAAGCCGAGGTTAATCTCTATAATGTGAATGCTGAGAAACTTACGACTTTTGGTTTTATCATTGATGTGGAAGCAGCGAGTGTTTCCGATCAAGTGATAGAACAATCCGATTATTTCACAGCACTTACGAATCTTGTTAACAAGGCCATCGCATCGAATACAGCAGTAAAGATCGTCGGATATGTTAGCAATGTCTCAGAATTACCAACCAGTGGTGTAGACGTCGGCTCATTATATGGTGTTGGCGCGGATGCTTCTTATGATTACTATGGTTGGGATGGAAATAAATGGACTAATAATGGACAGCTAAAAGGAGCAAAGGGCGATCCATTTACTTATGCTGATTTTACAGAAGAACAATTAGCGGCGTTGAAAGGTCCGAAAGGAGATATTGGCACACAAGGCCCAAAGGGCGATCCTTTTGTATATTCAGATTTCACACCTGAACAATTAGCGGAGTTGAAAGGTCCGAAAGGAGATATTGGCACACAAGGACCAAAGGGTGATCCTTTTGTATATTCAGATTTCACACCTGAACAATTAGCGGCGTTGAAAGGTCCGAAAGGAGAGATTGGCGAACAAGGACCACAGGGCGCACAAGGACCTATTGGTAATACAGGTTCTCCAGCTGGCTTTGGAACTCCTACAGCCTCTGCTACGCAACTAGAACCAAATGTAGAACCAACAGTAACAGTTGAAGCCTCGGGCGAAGACACTTCAAAAATATTTAATTTTGTCTTTGGAATTCCTAAGGGAGCTAAAGGAGACACGGGCGAAAAGGGTGCTACTGGTGAAAAAG
>ERZ824575.416-NODE-416-length-56555-cov-12.173363_pt1 | contig 56555 bp, 53 predicted proteins | sample MGYA00519470_ERZ824575 | MGnify/ENA primary metagenome ERZ824575 (study PRJEB31778, sample SAMEA3449170) | human gut metagenome | biome: human gut; feature: human-associated habitat; material: faeces | place: United Kingdom | collected 2010/2012 ... | reverse complement strand
GGGCGTCAGCTCCGCAAAGAGCGCCCAGGAAGCATCCAAACGCATTATCCGGCGTAGATAAGACTCCGGGGACATTTTCCCACAAGACCCATTTAGGGGCAAAGTGGTCAGCCATGCGGCAGAAGGTAAGGCAGAGGTTTCCCCGGTCATCTCCGAGACTGCCGCGCTTTCCGGCGACGCTGAATGCCTGGCAGGGGGTTCCTCCGACCAAAAGGTCAATTGCTGGTATGTTCCATTCTTCATATTTGGTCATATCGCCGAGGTTGGGCACGTCCGGGAACCGCTCGGCGAGGACGGAGGACGGAAAAGGTTCAATTTCGGAAAAAGCCACGGGTTCCCATCCCAGGGATTCCCATGCCACGGATGCGGCTTCGATGCCAGAGCAAACTGATAGGTATTTCATTCTCCCTCCTTTCTCGGCTCCCAGTGGTGGTGGTGTATACATGTCCAGCATACTTTTTCCCGCAAGTTCATCGGCCCGTGAGCACAAATACAGCAATACCGCTCCTCAACCGCCCACGCCCGGCACGCGGCCCGCTTCTGCCATGCGTCACGGATGGCATCTTCAACTCCGTACATTATTCGGAGTTCTCCGTGGTAATCGCTGAATTCCCCGTAGCCTTCCGTGAAGCGCATGAGGCTTTTCCGCTCTTTCAGGATGCCGCGGGCTTCTCCGTACTCATAAAAAGCTTTCTGTTCAGCATTCATTTTCCTTTTATTTTGAATATAATATATTGGATAATTAAAATAATCCCCAACACGATTAAAACTGAAACCGTGATAATATCACATAAATCAATAATTATCATTTATTATCATCCTTTCTTGGTTCATCGTCGCTGTATTATATAAAAACTCTTATAGCATCTAGAAATCCTTTAACCTTGCCCGCCAAGTAAAGGTAATAACCATATGCGGCAAGGGTTGCCAAAAAAACTACAAGTTCCAAAATATCAAGCATTATTACTAGATTCCTTTCCGTCAATGATGGCCCTTAATTCATCAAATGCTCGCAGACGTGTATGATTCCTTGTCGTGCAAATAAGGTGCTGCGCCCACCGGGCATGCCGTTTCGTGGGGTACTCCATGCGATAGCGGGCGATAATCCCTTTGTGGTGCACAATCGCGGCCTGAACTTCATATTTCCCATCGTCGGTTTTCTTCATGGGGCAAACCTGCTGGACGATGATGTGAGGGTTCCGTTTCATTTTTCCCATCTTTTCGGTTGAGTATTTTTCTTTTTGCCGGAGCTTTTATTTTTTCTAGATTTTTCGTTGAGTTCGTAACACAATTCCGATGCTTTAAAATATGCCTCGGGTTGAGATAGTGGATTAAAGTAAAAAATAGCTACAAGTTTGTCCTGTTTTACGTCAAACACCTGATACCCTCCAACTGCATCATCAGGTAAAAACATTGTGCCCCTATGTACTCGTACAATAAAGTTATTGTCCATTGTCCCCTCCTTCCTGTTTAAGCTCCCACGGCCACTCTTCCACATCATCCGGCGTGGCTATTTCTACGTCTCCATCACAATTTTGCAGATAGAGTTTTCCCCGGCTAGTATCTTTGCCAATGAGAGTTAAAACATCGTCCTCAAAATCCAGTTTGAGATTGTCTCCCTGATGTGCCCTCATGATGGGTGGAAACTTGGAAATGAATTCTTTGGCGTCTTTCCACGCTAAATTTTCATTTTTCCTTAACTCGAAAGTTTCCCATCCACATATCAAGCATCCATATTTATTTTTTAATGATCCAGTTTTGGTCATTCTAAATATTGAGGTTAATTCATTTCCGCACAGCGGGCATTTAAGCGTTTTCATTTCGATTCTCCTTCTTGTATGATTTCCACGTTCCAGCCTGTTTTCGTTTTTTGAACAGCTACAAAAACAAAGGGGAACTTATCAGCCGCCGCCTTGATTTTTACCCGGGCATCGTCACGCCAGAAGCCTTTCACTTCGTGGAATTCAAGGGTGCCGTCAGGACGGACGACCATGAAGTCGGGTGTGTAGGAGCATCGGCTCCCAAGGATCAGTTTGACGGCCTCAAACTTGAATTCCCTTATCTCTCCCTTGGCTTGGAGGCGGGACAAGTAAAAGCCATAGGCGGCTTCCGTCTTGTTCATCACTCCGGGCCGGTGGATCGCTCTTGCCCTGGTCCTCATGCCGCCCTCCCTTCTACGGCCGGACGGATTTGGGGCATAATGCGAGTGTAAGCCTCAAGGTATTTTGGGCCGAATTCGTCCAGAGCCGCCTTGATACGGTCGGTGTACTCGTCCCATTCCACCTTTATTAAAAACGGACGCAGGCCGGGGCAATAGGAGAGGAAATACCATGCACGCAAGCCAGTCACCGCCATGGAGCCGTGCACCTGGGGTTTGTATTTGTCCGGCAATACGCCGTCCAGCAGATACCGGGCATGATGCTTGGAGAGAGGGCACTTGATTTCAAGGCCAGCTTCCACGGCTTCTAGGGCATCACCCACTAGCCCGTCAGGGCTGCACCCTATGGGCGCTTTTTTGCGGCGGATAAAGCCCACTTCCAGCACCTTCTTCCCGGTCAATTCTGTGAAGAGTTCACGGGCTTCCGGTTCAAGGGCTTCGCCGCGGTCCGTGTGAAAGTTCCCTTCAAATTTGATTTCGTCCGGACGGAGGCAGGAGCAGCACAATTCAATGATTAAATCATCCTGCTGGGCTGACGGTTTCCCGGTTTTGGGAGTGATCAGCCGGTCAAGATTGCTGGCGGTCAGATGCCCAGAACGCAGCTTAAACCACAGGTCGCTGCATTGCGGCACGTCATCATAGATGACTATATTTTCAAGATCCAACATGGCTTAATAGTCCTCTCTATTGGCTGGCACGAATTTGCGCTGTGGCACATTCATGCATTCAAAAAAATCGTCCGTCTGTTCTTTGGGTTCAGGCAATCCTTCCGTCACCGGGGACTGTTTTTCCTCCGGTTCGGGCGGATTAAAGGGGTCTATTTCCTCGTTTTCTTCCTTGTTCGGTGTCTCATTCCTCATTTCCTTGGCGAATTCATGATCGTCGGCACTCTGCAACGCTTCCTGGATGCACAGAGGCAAATTCCATTGCTTGGAGGCACGCTTGATGACGGTTTTCAGCCCCATCTGATCAAAGTCGGTCACCCACGGCCCCACTATTTCCCCTTTCTTGTTCCTTGATTTGGTTCGGTGCATGATTTCCTCAACGGCGTGCAGGCTCATACGTTCCCCATGCAAATAGCTGTCCTTGTCAGTCCATGTGCAGTAAAAGCCCCTGATGGGATCTTTGGTATCGTCCCATCCCGGTATATGACCCATCGTGAATTTGCCGTCATCCAGGCGCCAGGAGAACGGCTCTCCATCCCGGACAATGCCGATGTTAAGATTGGTGACACCATTGGAGCGGGCCATACGCATCAGCCCCCGGGCGGAAGGTATCGCTGCGCAAGTTAAGATTGACTGTCCGCTTGACTTATCGTTGACCCAGAAGGGCACCAGATAGCCGTGGATGCCGTCCGGCTCGCAACGCATCATCAGGAGGTCCTTGAGGGCGGCAATCAGCGTCACAGGGGCGCATTTCTGCAGTTGCGGGGTTTTCTGGCAGCAGTGCCAGAAGATACGGATGCAGCGTTCCGGCGTCATCATCCCCTCAACGAGTCCCGTTATGGCGTTTTTCATGTCTTTCGACATGACAATTTCATAGAGTGTCTTTTTTGGGACTGGATTTTGAGGCAAATTGAGTTTATCTATTGGTTCGTTACTCATCTTCGTTCATGTTGTGTTGTAACAGGCCGGGTTCAGTTGCCGCTGACCCGGCTATTTTGTTTCAGTTTTTCAAGGATTCGCGGTACTCGCGACGCTTTTCAAACCAAAGATCTTGAGCTTTTAGTCGGGCCTCGTTTTTGGTCACTCCCGTGCCGGCTCCAAAAAACACGCAATAAACCACTGGGTTGATTTTATCCGTCAGTTTAACGCGAATTTTAAAGCAATTACGACTCTCGTAGATATAATAAGGGCACGGTCTTTTCTCTATTGGCTGAATCAAAGCTAACCTCGAAAAATCCACAAACCCTCTTCCGTTTGGGTCAATACGTTTATCTATCTTAATGAGAACTTGTCCATTGTGGCTTTCATCTTCTAGAACTTCATAATCTATACCTTCGTCAAGCATGCCAGCCCATTTTCTTCCCTTGTAATCGGGCCTGACTATATCGCCTCTTTTGAATTTCCTCTTCGGGTCGTATTTCAAAGAAGCTGGTTCAAGGTCGCAGGGGCTGATGTAGGTTTCTTCGTCGTCGGGCAACCGGACATGCACGGATAGGTCATTATTTATCCCTTCAATTATTGTCCCTGTGATTTTTACTTTTGTTCCAACAGTGCAATCTTTAAATTCCATTTTATTTATTTTGTTAATCAGTTAAAAAAGGTTTTCATCAGCTGGAAGAAGACAAATAAGATAAGTCCTCCTGCCAAGACGATCAGAGACCCCACAAAAAAGTCCATGACATTTTCAAAGAGCATTTTTATCCAGAAAGCTTTGGGCTTGGCTTCTTGGGTGTAGTTCCAGCTCCGTTCCGCGTCGTCCGGGATGCCGTTGAGGCGTTCCCTGGCGCACAAAGGACACAGAAACCGGGCGCAGAATACGCCGTTCTGATGGTCCCCTACCAGGGACATCCATGAAGTCGAGGCTTTCAGCGGCTCGGCGCACATGTAACAGCGGGCCGTCTTGGACGGGTGCGGGTTGTCGGTGAGCGTTTCCACCATCCCCTTGTAGGGGCCCCGGTCGATCAGGTGTTGATACGTAGTCATTTTCTGTTGTTGTTTATGTGTTTTTCCACGTCTTCTACGTTATAAAGGGTTCCTCTTCCGACCCCTTCCAGCCTTCTTATGTTCTTCCCGGCCCGTGCGAGGATGTTGTCCATCTGGCGGGTCGAAACGTCATAATAAGGAGCTAACGTTGAGCTTTTGGCATACTTTTTTCCGATTGCTTTAGAACGGGAAACGGAAGATGATTCCGGCTTAGCCGGTGTAGTTGCCATCTCCCTCAACACTCCGGCCAGCGTTTCCAGGGCGTTCGCAAGGGTGGTCATTGTTGTTTTGTTTTCGCTCATGTTCATTCTTCTAAATTGGCCGCCCGGACGGGATTTAATCCCCGCGCCTGCCAGACCGTATTACTCTTTTCCGTTTCGATTTCTGTTTTGGTTTTGGTTTTAGGCCCCACCTGGGCCGGGCGATTGGTTAAAAGTCAGTTAGTCGTCGTAGTGTCCGTCCGGGTTGTCGCATTGGGGGGCGTGGTCAAAATCCCACTCGTCGATAGCCTGCTCTATCTGCTCCAGGAGTCCAACCGCGACGCCGTAGGAAATAGGTTCGCCGTCAACCCGGATGCACCGGTCTTCGTCGTCGTATTCAATGATCATTGTTTTCGGAAGGTTGAGATTTATTCACCAAGTCGGAAAACTCGTCTACTGGCTCGGAGGGCAATAATGCGCCGGGTTTACATTCAAGGCTCAACCCTAAAAGCCTACGAGCCCCGTAAATTCTTCCTGCGTATTTCGCCCGGAAAATTTTATCTTCAGGATCATTGATGCTGAAGCATGGATTGGCGTCCTCGTGAGTTTCGATTTTGAGCATTTTGTCCAGCTCAACGAGTAGGCTTACTATTGTTTGTTCTTTAGTCATGATTTTTCGTTGTAAGTAAAATAAATATGCAAAGAGTGATGGAAATGGTGCTTAAAATAATAGTTAGCAAATCTATCATTTCTTCACTTCCTTTCGTGTTATTCTCGCTGTGCCGGATATAAAGAGTTCCTCGCCGTCCGGCTTAGTGACCAGATAGCCATAAATATCAGCTTTATATTCCCTTATTGTCCGCACGCAGTCGGGGTCATTAGTGGAAAAAGAAATATCGCGAATACCTGGCTGTTCGATCTTAATAATCCATTCCCTTTGCCCTTTTGAAATCCAGTCATAAGGTCGTGGGGTACAGCCGCACAGAACAAGCCCGGACAAGACGAGGGCGAACAGAGCTTTCACTTCTTCACCTCCTTCTGTTCGGTTTTCTTCAGTTGCTTTTTGCTGTCGGTCGCATCATGAGCCAAGATGCGGAGGGTCTGAATAATGGCCTCGCTCAGTGGCAAGTTGTCCCTGACTGAAAGGGCCATAACTGACCCGCTGGCTTTAGGAGACTCAGCGAGTTTTTGAATTGGTACTTGGATGGTATCTATCATGGGTGTGTGATGATTTGGTTGGTTGATGCCCTCTTTTTATCATTGTTTGATTGTAGAGCAAGACAAAAATATCACTGTATGCTTGTTTTTTTCATCTTGCTTGTGTCATTAAACGATGATAATACATCGGCATGCACACAAAAGAAGAGATAGATCAATGGCTTAAAGACATCGGAAAAACCCGGCAATGGTTGGCGGACCAATGCGGAGTGAAATACCTAGTTGTCAACAACTGGTTTTCCAAAAGCCGCACTATCCCCAAAAAGGCTCTGATCATTATTGACAACCTAATGAACCAACCCCAACCTGCCGACGATAGCCAAATCTCTATCGCTGATCTTGATATCAACCTCAAGGTCTCGCATGATAAATTCCTCGAATTCAATAATTATGCGAAAGCCTGCGGCATGAATATCGTGGACTGGATTATTTACGTCTTGGAATATGCAGGAGACAATAAAGAACTCCTTATGAAACGGTTACAGGAAGAGAAAAACAAAGGGGAATAATTCATTCCCCTTTCTTCATCCCCTTTGAAATATTCTCCAAGATCCTTTTCGTGGTTCTCCGGCAACCTTCAATAATGCCGAGTCGGAAACAAGTGAACCCGAACAGAACGGCCAGCAAGAAAAACACAAGCATTACGTTACCTGACATTGCCGCAACCCTTTCTTGCTGAAAATTTATCTCCTAATGCTCTAATATTTAAGGCGTTACAAATGCGGGGGGGGGGGGGGGGGGTAATAATTCCTGTTTTTTCATGAGATTTGATGTCTTGTGACTCCGGTAAGACGTTTTGTCATCAATTTCCCGTTCAGGGGATGACAAGTCATGACGTTTCCTGAAACGCCGAAAAGGATTGCCTAAAGGGTAAAATGTGATATAAAAGGCACGTATTCAGATTCCTGACTACGTCCTTTCTATTTATTCTTTTCCGTCCGCGTCGGGAGACGCGGGCGGTTTTTTATCCTCGCAGGGTTCATTTTTTCTGTGTCATGACATGTCGACCTTTACGTGAAGCTTCCGACGGAGTAATAAACGGTGCGGCTTTCTGACAGTGCTATACGGTATGCTGTACATGTGGCCCGCTAAAAGTTTATGGACAAGACACTAAATCCCGTACGCGATGCCAGCTTTTCTTTTTTCCGACTTGCACCGGAATCTTTTTTACGCCATCCCCGCGGGATGATTCTGGATTTTTTCTCCTGTTGTGGTACAGTAGCTTCCGTCATGGCAGCCCAGAACGATATTATGCTGAACGGAGCCCCGTACGAACTGGCGGAACCCTGTTCCGTCTCCCGGCTTCTGGAACTTTTGAACATGAAAGGCAAACCCGTCGTCGTGGAACACAACGGGGCCGCGCTCCTGCCGCAGGATTTTTCCCGGGTGACGGTTTCTCCCGGCGACCGGGTGGAAATCGTCTCCATCGTCGCCGGCGGCTAGGGTTCCGCTTTCTGGAACAGTCTTTTCCAATCCGTCATCGCCATGCCATCCATCCACGTCATGTCTCCCACCCTTGCCAGCCAAGTGGCGGCAGGAGAAGTAGTGGAGCGCCCCGCCTCCGTTGTGAAGGAACTGGTGGAAAACAGCCTGGATGCAGGAGCCAAATTCGTACGGGTGGAGATACGCCGCGGAGGCGTGGGCATGATCAAGGTGACGGACGACGGCAGCGGCATGTCACGGGCAGACGCCGAGCTGTGCACCAAACGGCACGCCACCAGCAAACTTTCTTCCCTGAAGGAGCTTTTTGAAATCACACACTTGGGATTCCGCGGAGAGGCTCTGCCCAGCATTGCCAGCGTTTCCCGCTTCAAACTCTGTACCAGGCAGCAGCAGGATTTGGAAGGCTGGGAAATACGCATTGACGGCGGCCTGGAACACGAACCGAGAAGCTCAGGCGTCTCTCCCGGCACCGCCATTGAGGTGGCCGACTTGTTTTACAATACTCCAGCGCGCCGCAAGTTCCTCAAATCCGCAGAAACGGAAGCTTCCCATGTGGAACACCAGATACGCCTGCATGCCCTGGCTTATCCCCAAGTACGGTTTGCCTATAAGCGGGACGACCAGCTTGTTTTCGACCTTCCCGCCACAGCGGATCTGCGCGTCCGCATTTCCGCACTGACGGATGCTGCCACAGCAGCGGCCCTGATTCCGATAGAAACGACCATCGGCCCCGGTATTTCCATCACGGGATTCCTGCTCCCTCTTTCCGAAGCCAGACGCACCAGAAAAGGGCAGTACGTCTTTATGAACACGCGCCCCGTGGAGGACCAGCTCATTAACAGGGCCATTCGGGACGGCTATGGAGGCTTCCCCACCGGACTGCATCCGGCGCTTTTTTTGTATATGGAGGTGGAGCCCGCTCTGGTGGACGTCAATGTGCACCCCGCCAAGAAGGAAGTGAGATTCCGCCGTTCCGCAGACGTGGTAAATACCATTGTGGAAGCCATAGCCAACACTCTTCAAAAGCATGCCCGGCAGGAAATCCACGCTGCCGCCGCGCCGGAGCCGGAGAGAACTCTTCCTCCTGCCCATTCTACCACCGCGCCATATGGGGAAATACCCGCCCGTTCCACCAACCCCGGTTCTGCTTTCCCGGCGGCCGCCAGACCGGCCCCTGCTTCTTCCGCCGCCCAACCGCCGCTTTCCTCCTCTGCCAAACAATCCCATGGGGCTGTCCCTCCCCCCACCCTCCGGGCCATTCCCCTGAAACAGGTTCCCGCCACCCAGGGAAAACTGGATTTTCACCGTCAGGAGGATGAAGAGACGGCACGAAACGCCCATGAAAACGCAGCTCTGGAAAGGGATGCCTCCGCCGGATTTTCCTATCTGGGAACACTCCGCCAGCAATTCGCCCTGTTTGAAACGCCGGAAGGCCTGGTTCTGATGCATCCCAAGGCGGCCCGGGAACGCATCATATTTGAACGGCTGCGCGCACGCCGGGAAGCCCCCATGCCGTCCCAGCAGCTTCTGGATCCGGTGGTGCTGGATCTGGACCCGCGGGATTTTGCCGTCATCCGGCAGTTCGCCCCGCATTTTGACCAGGCCGGCATGGCCGTTACGCCCTTTGGACAGAATACAATCAGAATAGAATCCATCCCCGCACTGCTGGAACTGGAAAACGCACGCGCTTTTCTCCTGGAGCTGGTGGACCGTCTCACCCAGTCCGAATTCAGCCGAAATGCCAAACGCGTGGCTTATGAGACCTTCATTGGGGAATTTGCCAGAAAATCCGCCTGGAGGGAGCGCATTTCCCCTCACCGGGCCCCTGCCATCCTAAAGGATTTGCTTGCCTGTGAAGTGCCGTACTGCACCCCGGGGGGCAAACCCACGCTGGTGAATTATTCCGTTCCGGAAATTAAACGTAAATTCGGCCTACAGGCATAAGGGAACCTTGTTTTCCGGAAAACAGGCTGAAACGCTGCAAGATTTTACGGCAAACGGAAAATATGCAGCCAAAGACGGATTGACGCCCGCTTCTGCAGTATATTTATTTTCCCTTACCGATACTCAGTTTTATTTCAGCCGCAGCAAGGGGCAGAAACTCTCCCTGGCAACAGGGAGCATTTTACCCTGTCCGGCTACGGACACCTTTTCCGTCTTGTCCGCCAGAACTCTGGCATTCGGACGCATCCTCCCGCATACAACAGGGAGCTTGCTCTTGGCAAGGAAGTTTCCCGCGTTTATACTGCAGCCTTCCAGATAAATTCCCAGCCATGCCAGACTCTCCCCCCAGCACCTCCCCCGCTCCGCGCATTGCTGAAACTGCCGCCGGGAAAATTCTGGCGGGCCTGCTGGCCCTTTTTTACATCTTCCTGGCAACGACGGCGGCAGGCGGGGAATGGCACACCCTTTTCCTTCCCGCCTGCTTTCTGGCGGCAGCCCTCCTGCTGTTCTGCTTCTGTATTCTCCGGGGATACAAGATTCCCAGCCCCGGACTGCCGGGCTGGCTGGCCCTGGGGCTAGGAGGCGGCTATTTCCTTGTCCGGGCATGGTTTTCCCCCTGGTTTTATTATGAGAGCGTAGCGGATCTGGGCCTTATCGCCACGGCCATCGTCATGTTCGCGGCGGGAACGTATGCCGGAGCCGGAAACGGGGAAAAGAGTATTCTTCCCGTACTGGCTGCGGCATTGGGGCTGCTGAATGCCCTGCTGTGGGGGTATCAGAACATAACGGGAACGGAAGCCTCCTGGTTCAGACCGGATTATTCCCTGTTCGGCACGGAAATCCGCAACATCGGATTGTTCGGATACAAAAATTTTTCCGCCCATTTCCTGTCCGTCACCGGTTTTTTCCTTTGCGCATACAGCATGGCTTCCGCCAGAAAATGGGGCATCCGCCTGTTCACGGGATTGGCGCTCATCCTCGTTTCCTTCACGTGCGGCTCGCGGTCCGCCTTCCCAAACGCCCTGGCTGGCGTAACCCTGTGCTTCTTTATTTATACCTCCAGCGTTTTCCGCAATAACAGAAAATTTTACACGGCGTCCATCCTCTTTATTATCCTGCTTTTCCTGGGCACGTCCTATGTCGTGTTGGATTTGTCCCGGGGAGCGGGCAGGCTTGCCGCCCTTCTGGATACATTTTCCTTCGGCAACCGGCTGGACCTGTCCAAACTGGCCTGGGCGCTGGCGGACCAGGCTCCGCTGTTCGGTCACGGCAGCCGGATGTACACCAATCTTTCCACGGAGTTTTTCTCCGAAGCCAACCTCCCCAATTTTGCCCACCACGAATACGCACAAGCCGCCTGCGACTACGGCTATGCCGGGCTGGGGCTGATGCTGGCTCTGCTGGCCCTGTTTCTTATTTCCGGACTCCGGAGCGCTCTGAAATTGTCAGGAGAACATCAACGGCCCAATCCCCTGGGACCGGCGGCGTTCTGCGTATTGTGCATCGCCGCTTTCCACGCCTATGGCGAATTCATCTGGCATAACCCTGCCTTGCTTGGAGCCAGCGCCCTATGCGGCGGCATTACCTGCACGGCCCCTCTTTCCAGGGTGAAGGCTTCGCGCCGAGCCGGCCGTTGGCTTCAAGCGACCGCCGCACTGCTGATGGCCATATTGGCCCTGTGTTATGCGTTTCTGGCTTTTCCGGTCTGGAAAAACTCCCTTCAAGCCGTCCCGGCTTCCTCCAGCAACCGGCTGCCCATGCTGGAAGAGGCCGCCTCCTGCAGCCTGGACCCGGATTTGGTGCGGCGCAACATTCTGCATGCCGCAGGCAGTTCTCCTCCCCCAAGCCCAGCCCGGCTCAAAGCATTGGAGCATCAGGAAGAAAAAGCGGAATTACTGAGCCCCGGAAACCACGGCCTGACGGCGGCCAAAAGCCTCCTTTACATCCTCCAGGGACGCCTCACGGAAGCGGAACAGCTGCTCCGCCCGTACGTAGAGAGCCCCGGCAGGTTTGATGACCGAATGTTCGCCTGGACTACCATTTACAATAATATGCTGTATTCCTGGAGTACGGCCATTGCTGCCCAGTCCCCCGGACGCGCCCTGTCCATGGCCATGACGGCCCAGCGCCTGATGTCCGCCCAAACGGACCGGTGGCTGTATTATGGGGCCCTGGATCCCGAAGTCAGGAAAAAACACTACTCGCGCCTCAATGAGCTCAAGATGCTCATCATGATGCTCCAGGCCCGCGGAGCGGTACCCGACCCTTCCTGGAGGAAATAGTATTCCGAAGAATCGGGGAAAAGGAATCTGTGCAGCAGCCGTTATATCCTTTTTCCAGAGAAGCCGCTCCATACAGAAGTTTCCCCGTCTTATCCGGTTTCTTTTTTACCGGATTCCACGTCAGCTTATTCGTCCACGGAACACAGAGCGTACTGCAGCCAGAAAGATGAAAAGCCGACAGTTGGCGCAGCAAGTCCGCACAGGCGTTACACCGGAATTTTAAGCGGATTCAGCTATCTTCCGCCGGAAGCGGCAGCCTCTCCGGAACAGAATCGTTTGTTTCTTTTTCCCCCAACCGCGGACTGCCTCGGTTGGCGGTCCCGTAAAACGCATGTCCCGACGCAGCTCAACAGAAAAAAACTTTCCCGGCTCTATTCCTTTATCGAATCTTTTTGTATGAACATAACCATCAAACGAATTTATGACCCCAAGGAACCCGGGGACGGATACCGCGTCCTGGTGGACCGGCTCTGGCCCCGCGGCATTTCCAAGGAAAAAGCTTCCTGGGACGAGTGGCTGAAGAACATAGCTCCATCCACGGCGCTCCGCCAGTGGTTTGCCCATGATCCAGTCAGATGGGACGCATTCCGCAAAAAGTACGATGAGGAACTGGATGGAAACGGAGAAGCCGTTTCCCATCTGCTCCGGCTGGCGCGGAAAGGGAAGGTTACGCTGCTGTACTCCGCCAGAAATACGGAGCACAACGAAGCTGCGGCTCTGAGGGATTACCTTTTGCAACGGTTTGCTTCATAAATAGAAGCATATTCCTGCACAAACTCCATCCGCAAGCCCCAAATGCTGTCACGGGAACCTATGATACGGCAGGATTTCTTCTCTCGTTCATGAACAAGCGAAGAAAATGGAAAGGAGGTGAATACAACATGGCCAGCAGTTCCCACATGGGTGGAAGTCATAAGGGCAATTCCAAAAAACGCTCCGAGACTACCACAAGCAAAACCGGGCGGCGCATCAAACGCGATGCTTCAACCGGGCAGTTTATGAGCGATAAAAGCTCAGGCTCCAAGGAAAAACATTAATGCCCGCGAGTTTTCCGCCTGATTCAGGCTCCGGATCCGGTCCGGAGCCTTTTTATTTTTCTCCGCATCCGGAACACGAGGAAGTCTTCCGACATCCACTCAGGCCCAACTCTTCAAAAGCCTGAAGGCCCAGCGCTTCAGGGGCTTTCCGGTCTCCGCGAATCACAACGGCAAAAGGCTCTTCCCTGCCCGGAACGTAATATGCAGCCCGCAGAACCAGTTCCTCTCCATCCGGATGAGCGTAAACACCCACGGGCGTGGAACAGTTCGCACCCAGACGTACCAGGAAAGCCCGTTCCGCCAGCGCACAGGCAAAAGATTCCGGATCATTGATGCCTTCCAGCATTTCCGCCGTCTCCCTGTCCGAGGAACGGCATTCCATTCCAACGATGCCCTGCCCCACAGCAGGAATAAAAACTTCCACCGGCAGGGGACGCATGTAAAGTTTTCTTCCTTCCACAAGGGTCTCCGGCGCGTACAGCCCCAGGCGTTCCAAACCGGCCCTGGCCAGAATCACGGCATCCCAGCCGGGATGTTCCACCAGCTTTCCCAAACGCGTAGGCACATTCCCCCGCAGATTTTCAAACCGCAGGCCGGAACCCCAGTACGTGCGCGCCATCAGGCGTCGGCGCACGCTTCCGGTAGCCAGCGTTCCGGAACCGTTCCAGTCCGGTTCTTTCGTGATAAGCACATCCTCCACGGCAGCACGGGGCAAGACGGCGGCCAGCGTGAAGCCGGAAGCAAGCTCGCTCGGCACATCTTTGAGGCTGTGCACCGCTACGTCAATGCGGCCATCCCGGAGGGCGGTCTCCAGTTCCTTAATGAAGATCCCCTTGTCCACCATGCCGGAAACGCGGGCCACATCCGCCAGAGGAACATCCGTGCGGCGGTCCCCAATAGTATGGATGATTTCACAGCGCACGTCCAGTTCCGGATAACGGAGGGAAAGGGCAGCACGGACCATATCCGCCTGGGCCAGGGCCAGGGCGCTCCCGCGGGTGCCGATGATGAGGGTATTTTTACTGGTCATAAAGAGCGGAATCCGGAAAATATCTGGAGATGCTGTCCCGGATGATGGCCTCGCACCGGGAAACCTCCTGCTCCCGGCTGCGCTTGGCTTCATCCGCCAGCTGGGTGAGGGTATCAATATCGTAGAGATACACTTCGTCAATATCCGCCACGTCTGGAGAAATGTTGCGCGGCACGGAAATATCAATCAAAAAGAGGGAGCGGTATTTACGGGAGGCACGCAAAGGCAGAAGCGTTTCCCGGGTGATGATGCAGTGGGGAGCAGCGGTGGCGGCCACCACCACGTCAATATCCCTGAGATAGTTCCCCCACACGTCATACCGGATGGCCTGGCCGCCGATCATGCCCGCCAGCTCTACCGCACGGTCAAAGGAGCGGTTGGCCACATAAATGCCCTCAGCACCCCGGGCACGCAGGGCGCGCCCCGTAACGCGGCTCATCTCGCCCGCCCCCAGAATAAGGACGCGGGTGCCGGAAAGATCCCCGAAAATTTGTTCCGCCAGCTCTACTGCCACGGATCCCACGGAGGTTGCCCCGGCATGAATCTGGCTTTCCGTCCGCACTTTTTTACCGATAGCAAAGGCTTTCTGAAAGGTTTTGTTGGCGCAGGCCGCAGTTACTCCGGCATCCAGGGCCGTCTGGTAAGCCGTTTTTACCTGGCCGAAGATTTCCGTTTCCCCCAGCACCATGGAATCCAGGCCGCTCAGCACGCGGCACAGATGGCTTAAAGCATCTTCTCCCTGATGGCTGTAAAAATAAGAAGCCATATCCAGTTCCCCGCGCCCATCACCCAGAAAATGGGATAAAATGTGCTCCTGCGCATTTTCCGGAGCGTTGGACCAATAATAAATTTCCATGCGGTTGCAGGTGGAAAGCACAACGCACTGGTCCACTCCAGGAAGGGAACGGATGCGCTGTCCTTCTTCCCGGAGCTTATGGGACGGCACGGCAAACCGCTCCCGTATTTCCACGGGAGCGGTCCGGTGATTCAAGCCTAAACAAACCATTCTCATCAGCTTACCAGGAAAATGCTCATGGATGCAATAAAGAGGGCCACGCAGCAGCAGGCCAACATCCTTCCCGGAATGCCGCGGCGGTAGATGAACCACAGCAGGACGCTGTAGCCTGCCGTGAGAAGAATGACAATGGAGGTCTTGGCCGCATTAATGGGGAGATTCCCCCGCCACCCAAGCCATTCCCCAAGCAGAAGAAGGAGGAATGCCACAAGAACCAGGCGCTTCATGCTGGCTTCCAGTGTACGGATGGGAGGAAGCACACGGCAGGTGCCGGGAATCCGGTGTCTTTTAAGACATTCATTCTGCATGCAGAACGCCGCCCCCGCGGCAGCGGCCAGGCCGCCGGCTCCGTAGGACATCATGGCTATGCCCACATGCGCCGTCACCCAGAAGTCATGCGTGCCCTGCACGTCCGCTCCGGAACGGCCTATCAGCAGGGAAAAAACCGTCAGCACGGCAATAGCCGGAGCCGTAAAGATGCCAAGCACGGACATTCGGTAAGCACGTCCCAGCATCAGATAAAAGAGATTGATGCTCCAGGAGAGGAAGAAGAGCACCTCTGAAGCGCCGCGGATGGGACACATTCCCGTCTGGTACGCTTTGACGCATAGCGCCCCTGTCTGGAGAACAAAGAGGCACGCCATCCAAAGATGGGCATATAAAAACCGCCGGCCGGAAGCCAGCAGGCGCCATCCCAGCCCTGTGAAAGCCAGGGAGAGGATGAGAGAGGCAATGGCCCACCAGTTATCGTTCATAAATCCGGCCCGGAAATGGTTCAGGAACGCAAATCGCGCTCAATGACGGCGTATGCCTGGTGGTTATGGATGGATTCAAAATTTTCCGCTTCCACCCGGTACCAGCTGAAGGCGGAATGACTCTGCGTTTTCAACGCCACGTTGCGCACCAGATCTTCCACAAAGACAGGGTTTTCATAAGCCTTTTCCGTCACCCATTTTTCATCCGGCCTTTTCAGGACGCTGAACAGGGAGCAGCTCGCGCAGGATTCCACCAGGTCAATCAGGTCTTCAATCCAGACGGGCCTGGAAGCAAAACGCACGGAATAAGTAACCAGCCCGCGCTGGTTGTGGGCTCCGTAGGCACTCATGGCCTTGGAGCAGGGACAGAGCGTCGTCACGGGAACGATAACTGTCAGCTTGAAATCAGCCAGTTTGTTGTTCGCTTCCGCCTCCATCTCAAACCGGACAACGTAATCCATGAGCCCTTCAATTCCGGTCACAGGAGCGTTTTTGGAGCGGAAAAACGGGAATTCCATTTCCACATGGGAACGGCGGGCGGACAGACGGCGGAGCAGTTCCCGCGGAATGGCCAGGGCCGTATGTACATCCAGCAAGGGGCCATGCTGGTGCAACGCCTCCACAAAACGGCTCATATGGGTGCCCTTGAATTCTTCCGGCAGATCCACCGCCAGAGAAACCGTCGCCACGGTGGACTGGATGCGGTTGAGCTTGTCCTGTATCTGGATGGGGAAGCGCAACCCTTTTACGCCCACCCGGTCAATGGAAATATTACGCGTATCCGCCTCGGACTGGGTATCTTTCAGTTCCTGCATGGGAAAAAGGATGATGGGTGGAAATAAAGCGGGAGTCTGCCCTGTTACCGGACAAACTCCCGCCTGCAAAGACAATTCTACCGAAAGAGATTTTCCTTGGGGATTGTTACGGCAGAAGGTTGATGGAACGGGCCCGCTTGATTTCACGGGTTACCTTGCGGTGCATCTTGGCGGACAGCCCGGTCACACGGCGGGGAAGAATCTTGCCGGTTTCAGAGGTGAACTTGGACAGAAAATCAGGATTGAGCAGATTGACCTGATCCATCGGGATGTCGAGACGGCGGCGCGGCATCTGGCGATTGCACGTGCGGAAACGAATACGGCGTTCTACAGTCTTGGGTTCAGTGGACATAATAATAAAGATAATCGATAAGCCGAACCAGTTAACGCATTTCACGATGAAGCGTGCGGCGCTTCAGGAAAGGATTGTACTTAATCTTTTCCAGGCGGCCGGGAGTACGCAGGCTTTTTTTATTGCGCGTGGTGACGTAGCGGGACGTAGGCTTTCCTTCGGCTTTGGCCTCGGTGCATTCGAGGATGATGATGTCTCTTGGCATGATGAAAATGTGTTACGGGGGAGGATTTATACACTATTCTTCGTCATCGTCAAGAGAAACAGATAAATCTACATCATTTTGTCCTCCGGCAAAGCCCAGGGCCACTCTGGGACGGAACCTGGCATTCTGGCCTTTTTCCTTTTCCCACTGGGCCTGGCATTCCACGGTAAGCCGCGCAAAGGGGATGGCCTCCAGACGCAGAATGGGAATGACCTTGTATGACATTTCGCAGATGCCATATGTTCCGTTGTCAATGCGGGCGAGCGCCTGTTCGATTTCATACAGGCCGTCCTGCTCTTTGGAAAGCAGGCTGAGCGCAAAATCACGGTCATAGGCGTCACTGCCGGCATCCGCCTGGTGTTCCCCGGAGCCGGAAGCCTCACTGCCTTCCGGATGATTCCGGAGAGTATCGCGGGCCACGCCGCTCATGTTGTCCAGAGCCCTGTCGCGCAAGTCCAGCAGATGCTGGCGCTGCATCTGCACAAAAGGCTCCCATTCGGGGTTGGCGGCCAGTTCCGCCCTGGCGGCGGCAATGGCTTCCGCCTGTTCATCCGTCAATTCATTTTTCGCGGGAGCGGGAACCGGGGCAACGGGAGCGGGAGCGGCTTTTTTAACCGGAGCCTTTCCGGCCGTTTTCGGCGCAGGCTTCTTTTCCATTTCAGCCGCGGCGGCGGCAGCCTTTTTGGCGGGCTTGGCGGCTTTTTCCGGTTCAGCCGCCTTTTTCCTGCAGCATTTCTTCTTGGCGGGAGCCTCCAGGTCTACAGCGGTCTTGCAATCGGACTTCCCGCAGGTCTTTTTCTTGGAAGCCGGAACTTCCTTGGCGACGGTCTTGCTATTGGTTTTCTTGGGAGTAGGCATAGGAGGTGTCTCTATGGGCTGAGGTTGACAATATTTCACGAACAGAGGGCGGAACACGCCCCGCTGACTAGACTATGAGACATTACAAACGCCCAAATGTTCATTCAAGAAAATTCAGTGATGAAACAAGTCATTTCCCCCCCTTTTGCACCCTCTATTTTCCTGTCGGGATTTTACCGGGAACATACTTCTTTTAACCTTTTCAACGCCCGGTAAAATTCTATATTGGCGTTATATGACAGCTTCAACCATTCCCTCCATCGGCATTGACTTCGGAGGCACCTCCATCAAGATGGGGGTCGTCAAGGGCGCGGAAGTAATCGCCCACGCTCCTTCAATAGCCACCCAGGAATACGGCAATCCCGATCAACTGATTGAAGCCATAGCCCAGTTCGTGAATATGCTGCGGCTGAATCATCCGGAAGTGCAGGCCATCGGCATGGGAATGCCGGGGTTCGTCAATTTTTACCAGGGGACCGTTTATACGCTTACCAACGTGCCCGGCTGGAACAACGTTCCGGTAAAGGACATGCTCCAGGCTGCCTGCGGACTGCCCGTATACGTGGAAAACGACGCCAACTGCATGGCTTATGCGGAATGGAAGCTGGGCGCCGGAAAAGGAAAAAGGCATCTGGTCTGCCTGACCCTCGGCACCGGCGTTGGCAGCGGCCTGATCGTGAACGGAGAACTTCTGCGCGGGGCTACCTGCTCCGCCGGGGAGCTGGGGCAGACGAGCATCGACTACCGGGGGCGTCTGGGCCATTACGGAAACCGCGGCTCCCTGGAAGATTATGTAGGCAACCGGGAAATAGCTGCGGATGCACGCACGCTGTATGCCAGCCACGGCATTGACAAGGCCATTGTGGACTGCAACCCCATCTCTTTGGAACGGGCCGCATTGGCTGGTGATGAAGTAGCCGAGCAAGTATGGCGGGACCTGGCCGTAAAACTCTCCTGCGCCCTGATGAATTGCTGCTATCTCCTGAACCCGGAAGCCATCATCATCGGCGGGGGCGTGGCCAAGGCCAGAACCCTGCTTTTCCAGCCCCTTCAGGAAATCATGAAAACCCAGCTCGCCGCCCCTCTGGTGGAATACCTTGAAATCCTTCCCGCCCAGTTCGGTACGGAGGCGGGCATCCTGGGGGCCGCCCATCTGGCTCTCAACACCCACTTCGGAGAAACATTCCGGGCCTGATCTCGTGTCTTCCTCCCAAATACTCAAACTCGCCCGCAAACTGGAATTGACGGCGGAACAGGAACGGGATTTCCTGGACGCCATGCAGGCCGGGAACCGTTCCAGAAGCGCGCTGGTCATCACCCCGAAGGCACCGGAAGGCTACAGGCCGCCCTTGCCGGCAAAGGACACGCCGCAGGAGTGGGGGCATTCCTCCATCTTGGCGCTCCCGTCCGGAGAGGCGGAAACCAAACCCGGCTCCCTGCCGGATTACGAATGCGGCTATTACTATCCCCTGGATCTTTCGTCCGTCTGGGAAACGGCCCCTCTGGCGCATCTTCCGTTTCGTCCGGAACGCTGCCTGGACATGTGCGCGGCGCCGGGAGGGAAAAGCATTCTGGCGCAGACGCGGGTATCTCCGCAGGAGCATGTTTCCAACGAAGTACATCCGAAGCGCCTGGGCATTCTGCGCCACAACCTGCTTCGCTGCGGCTTCACCAATCTGTACACCCAGCGCCTGCGCCCGGACCAGTGGGCGGAACTGGCCCCCGGGTGTTTTGACCTCATTCTGGCGGATGCCCCGTGCAGCGGGCAGTCCCTGCTGGCCAAAGGCATTCCCAACCCCGGCTGTTTCAATTCCTCCGTCACCGGAGGCAACGCCAAGCGGCAGCGGGGCATTTTGCTGGCCGCCCTCCGGTGTCTGGCTCCCGGCGGCTTCCTGCTGTACACTACATGCACCTACGCTCCGGAGGAAAATGAACGCAATGTCCTGTACCTGCTGAAACGCCATCCGGACCTGCACACCGTAACCGTGCCGGAGCTGGAGCATTTCCGTTCCTCCCTGACGCAGGAAGCCTGCTACCGGCTCATGCCCTTCCACGGAGCAGGAGCGGGCGGTTTCACCTGCCTGCTGCGCAAGGAGGGAGGCCATCCGCTCCCGCTTTCCCTTCCGGATGAATTGAAGGCATGGCCCATTCATGCCATGAATTGTTGAAAAAAGATGAAGATAGGCATTTTTTCCGACTTGCACAACCGCACAGACCATCTGGAGCCAGCCATGCACCGGATGCGCCTGCTGGGCTGCGGACATTTCATTTTCCTGGGCGACTGCACCACCCCGGAGAGTTTCCGGCGCCTGATTGAACTGGCGGAGGACTTTCCTCTGGATGCCGTTCCGGGCAACAATGACTACGATGTGGAAACCATGCGGCGGATGGCCGCCAGTTCCCCGGCGGCGCGCCTGCATCCGGAACATGCCCTTATCACCCGGTACGGCATGAAACTTTCCCTCTCCCATTACCCAAAATACGCCTTGCGGGAAGCGCGCAGCGGAAACGCAGACGCCGCCCTGTACGGCCATACCCACCAGGCCGTGAGCGAAAGATGCGGCGGCTGCCTGCTGGCCAATCCCGGAGAACTCCAGGGCAGGACCGGACGCATCGGTTTCGGCGTCCTGGATACGGAAACCCGCATCATCAACCTGCATAACCTGGACTTTCACGCCCCATGAACACGCTGGACGTCTGCTGTGCCCTGATTGAACTGCCCGCCGCACGGGGCCCTCTTCTTCTGGGCGCCAAAAAGAAAACGGGGCAGTCCAACGGGCTTCTTTACGAATTCCCCGGCGGAAAAGTGGAACCAGGGGAGAATGCCCGGCACGCCGTCATACGGGAAATACGGGAAGAGCTGGGATGCACCGTCTTCCCCGTCCGCATGCTCACCCCCGTACGGCACCGGGAGCCTGAACGCATTATCCGCCTTATCCCCTTTCTGTGCCGTCTGGAACTTTGCGCCCTGCCCCGGCCCCTGGAACATGAAAACCTGGGGTTCTTCTCCCGCCGTACGCTGGAAGAACTGCCCTGGGCGCCTGCGGACCGCCTTGTGTTAAAGGAATGGCTGGAAGAACACCGCTGAAAGCAGCATCCCCTTCAAACTCAATCGCTCCACGGGAAAGTTCCCGTCCATGTCTGAAAAGATTGCAAAAACACCTTGGAACATTCCCTACCATGAGGTATATAAGGTGGTGGCTGCTGCACTCGTCATCGCCTGGCAAAGTGGCCCGGACCGATATTACAACCTAATGGGGGCAGCCCCGACGCAGGGCTGACTACGTCCTATACCGGAAAAGTCAAAACAGCGGCGGAAGTCCCCGCTCTATTGAGGCACGGGAACGTGGCTCACAGCCAGAGACGGTGCAGCGGTGTCTTTTTTCCATCACCTGAATCCAGAAAGCTCGTTCTTTCAACGTTTCTCCCCTCCTTGAGCCCGCAGGTCAGCCGGGATTCCCCTCTTGGGCAACATTACTCCTGTCGGGATTCACCGCCTTTCCCCGCTCTTCTCACCCTCGCAGCATTTACAAACACGGAGAAGCCAATTCCCCAAAAGATCGAATGCGGCCACCGGCAACTGCCGCCTTCAGATATTTCGTGGCCCTCCATTCCCGCTCCTTCCGTCACTGGACGAGAAGGAAGAAAGGAAATATTATTAGTTAATAAACAGCAACTGTTAATAAACATAATAATCCCTTAGACATTTCCGGAAATCATGATAGGATCATGCTCCGTTGCGGAAAAGTTTTTAACATCCGTGCAACTTTTTCATTATTGCGAAGTATAATATAGTCGTGAAGGGATTCATCAAACTCATCATCGTCATTGCCGTTCTCGGAGGCATCTGGTTTGCCTGGGAACAGTGGAAAGGAAATGAAGCCATCCAGGTGGACTACCAGACAGAACCTCTTGAAAAAGGAGACCTGATGATCACCATCGAAGCAACCGGCGTCACGGAGCCTGATGAACTGGTAGATGTAGGCGCCCAGGTCAGCGGAATCATCATGGAGTTCGGCAAGGACCTGAACGGCAAGGTGGTGGATTATTCCAGCCCTGTAAAAGCCGGTCAGATGCTCGCGGAAATCGACAAGCTTCCCGTGCAGCTGGACGTTCAGAGGGCGGAAGCCTCCAAAGCGCAGGCCATTGCCGGAATCGCCCGCTCCAAGGCGGACATCCAGCAGGCCAAAGCCAAACACCAGCAGGCCAGACTGGACCGGGAACGCGCGGAAAAGCTGGGGCCTGGGGATGCCCTGTCCAAATCCAGCTACGACCAGTATATTGCGGATGAAGAAACCGCCCGCGCCAACGTAGCCGTGGCGGAAGCCTCCCTGCAGGAAGCGGAAGCCTCCCTGAAACAGGCGGAAGCCGCGCTGAAAAAGGAAATGCGCAACCTGGAATACACCACCATCAAGTCCCCCGTGGACGGCATCGTGGTCAAACGCCTGGTCAACATAGGCCAAACAGTGGTTTCCAGCATGAGCGCCTCCAGCCTGTTTTACATCGCCACAGACCTTTCCAAGCTGAAAATTTGGGCCGCTGTGAACGAGGCGGACATCGGCAGCATCCGCAAGGGGCAGGAGGTACTGTTCACCGTGGACGCTTTCGCCGGCCGCAAATTCAAGGGAACGGTGGACAAGATACGGCTGGACGCAACCATGACGTCCAATGTGGTCACTTACATCGTGGACATTGATGTACCCAATCCGGACAAGCTTCTTATCCCCTATCTGACGGCAAATGTCCAATTCGTGGTGGAGGACATACGAAACGCTTTCCTCGTTTCCAATGCGGCCCTCCGCTTCCGCCCGGAAACAGAACTGGTCAGCGCTGAACAAAAAGCGGCCTTTGACCGGATGCAGCCGGAGCTGGCCGCCCCCGTCCGGGACGGACAAAAGAAAAAAGCCGTGGTTTGGGAATTGCGGAACAATCTTCTTTATCCCCACCTGGTCACCAAAGGGGAAAGCAACGGCATGCTGACGGCCATTGCGGGAGAAACGCTCCGGGAAGGAATGGAAATTGTCTCTACGGCTCAGATACTGAACCGCTCCGACAGTTCGGGGGACGGTTCTTCCGCCTCCGCCGGCGGGGAAAACCCGTTCGCGCCCAAAATGCCCCCGCGCCGCAAGCCGAGCACAGGCAACACGAAAACGGCAGCCTCGGCTGGCAATGACGGGCCGCCCCCGCCTCCCTAACCCGGGGAACCGCCTCCATCCGACCGCTCAATCACTCTTTTTTACCGCATCAAGCATTCCAACAACGTGATCCGCTTACGTGACATAACCAAGGTGTACCACTTGGGAGAAATAGACCTTCAAGTACTCAAGGGCATCACCCTGGATATCAATGAAGGGGAATTCGTCTCCCTCACGGGGGCATCCGGCTCAGGAAAATCAACCCTGATGAATATCCTGGGCTGTCTGGACCGCCCTACCTCAGGCCATTACTATATTGCCGGGGAAGACGTTGCCAAATTCAACGCCGCAGAACGCGCCACTCTCCGGAACAAGCGCATCGGATTCGTCTTCCAGAACTTTAACCTGCTCTCCCGTACCACAGCCCTGGAAAACGTGATGATGCCTGCCGTATATGCCCACCCCGCCCTCAGCATGAAAGCCATGCGCGAACGTTCCGTGGAATTGCTGAATTTGGTAGGCCTTTCCGACCGCATGGACCACACCCCGGCCCAGCTTTCCGGCGGACAGCAGCAGCGCGTAGCCATTGCCCGTTCCCTCATCAACAACCCCAGCATCCTGCTGGCGGACGAACCAACGGGAAACCTGGACTCCACCACTTCCAAGGAAGTGCTGCACATGTTCAAGGACCTGAACCGCCAACAGGGAATCACAGTCATCCTGGTGACGCACGACCCCAAAATAGCCGCCTTCACGGACAGGGCCATCAACATGGCGGACGGCCTTATCTGCGAAGGGATTTCCGATATGCTTAGCAAGGACGACGTATGAAATTCCTTCCTCTCCTTAAAACCTGCATCAGGGCCCTGGTGCGCAATCCCATGCGCGCAGCCCTCACCATCCTGGGCATCATCATCGGCATTGCCGCAGTAATCGCCATGGTGGAAATCGGCCAGGGATCTACGCTCCAGATTAAAAATACCATCGCTTCCATGGGGGCGGACACGCTGAATATCCGCCCCGGAGCCATCTCCAAAAGCGGCGTCAATACCGGCGCGGGCGGACGGGCCTCCCTGACCAACGCGGACTGCGAAGCCATTGCGAAGGACTGCCCCATGGTTCTGCGGGCTACCCCCGTGGTGCGCGCCAGCGGCCAAGTCATTTACGGCAACAAGAACTGGAGCCCGGAAACTGTAGAGGGAGGTTCCGTGGAATACCTGAAAATCAAAAGCTGGTATGACATGGCGCGAGGCCAGCCTTTCTCCGAGGAAGATGTGGAACAGGCCAGGCGCGTGTGCGTCATCGGCCAGACGGTGGCCAAGGAACTCTTCGGGGACGAAGACCCGCTGGGCAAGGATATCCGCATCAAGAATGTCATGTTCAAAGTCATCGGCATCCTTCAGAAAAAAGGGGCCAACATGATGGGACGCGACCAGGACGACTCCATCATCCTCCCGTGGACAAGCATCCGCTACCGCCTCCAGGGCCTGGGCGGCGGTTCCACCACCGCTTCCACCGGCAACAGCACCACCACCTTCAACCGGGCAGATAAATACACCGCCAGTTCCGTGGATTACTACACGGAAACTACGGACCAGCCCTATACGGACGCGCCCCATCCGCGGCGCTTCAACAATATTGATTCCATCATGGCTCAGATTTCAGACCCGGAACGCTCCTCCGAGGCCATTGACCAGATTACGGAAGTGATCCGTGCCAAACACAACCTCAAGGACGGCCAGCTGGACGATTTCCGGGTATGGGACATGGCGGAAATGTCCCGCGCCATGAGCAGTACCACGGAAGTGATGACCAATCTCCTGATGATCGTGGCCATGATCTCTCTGGTCGTCGGCGGCGTCGGCATCATGAATATCATGCTCGTTTCCGTCACGGAACGGACCAAGGAAATTGGCCTGCGCATGGCGGTGGGCGCCCGTCCGCAGGATATCATGCGCCAGTTCCTGCTGGAAGCGGTGCTGCTCTGCGTGGTGGGCGGCGCGCTGGGCATCATGCTCGGCAAGGCGATCTCCATCATCGTCAGCCGCACCATGAACTGGGCCACGGCCTCCTCCCCGGAAGCCATGGCTCTGGCTGTAGGCGTCTCCGTATTCATCGGCCTGGCCTTCGGATGGTACCCCTCCTGGAAGGCGTCCAAGATGGACCCCATTGATGCCCTTCGCCACGAATAACACCTTACTTTTTATTTTTCCATGTCATCCACGTTCAAACATCTCCCCCTTCTGGCCGCTTGTTTCCTTGGCTCCTGCATGGTAGGCCCTGATTTCCGGACGCCGACCAATGACCTCCCCGCCACGTGGGAGGCGAACAGGCCCCCCTACAGTTCGGACAAAGATTTGCGTTCCTGGTGGAATATCTTTGGAGACCCCCAGCTCAACCGCCTGGTCTCCACCTCCCTCAACAACAATCCGGACATGAAGGTGGCTTTGCTCCGCATCCGGGAGGCCAGGGAAAAGCTCCGCGTCTCCCAGGCATCCCTGCTTCCCTCCGCAGACGCCAGCGCCGGGTGGAGCCTGTCCCCGGACAGAGGTTTTCGCAGCTCCACTTCCCAGAACTTCTCCCTGGGAGCGTCCACCTCCTGGGAGCTGGACCTCTTTGGCGGCAACCGGCGTTCCATTGAGGCCTCCCGCGCCTCCCTCATGTCCACAGAAGCTTCCGCAGGGGCCGTGCGCACAGCCCTGCTGGCGGACGTCGCCACGGCCTACTTTGACTGGATTACCGCCTGCGAACAGCTCCGCATCGCCAGGGAACAACTGGAAATCCAACGCAGCACCCTCACCATTGCGGAAAAACGCTACAAAACGGAATTCGCCCCCCGTCTGGATGTGGAGCAGGCCACCTCCACCGTCGCCTCCACGGAAAGCCGCATCCCGCAACTGGAAGCACAGGTGGCCTCCTCTAAAAACCAGCTCGCCGTGCTGCTGGGCACATACAATTCCCGTGTAGAACTGACGCTGCCCAAAGCTTCCGTCTTTGAGAAAACGCCCACCGTTCCGGTAGGCCTCCCCTCCGAACTCCTGCGGCGCAGGCCCGACGTTATCGCCGCTGAGGCGGACCTGCACGCGGCCGTGGCCAACGTGGGCGTAGCCGTAGCGGATCTGTACCCGCGCTTCAGCCTGACGGGTTCCCTTTCCAGCCGCGGCGGAGATTTCGGCCAGCTCTTCAGGGAAAACAACAACGCTTGGTCCCTGGGAGGGAATCTGCTCCAGCCCCTGTTCCGGGGCGGAGCCCTGAGAGCCACGGTACGCGCCCAGAAAGCCGCAGCAGAACAAGCTGCGGAAACTTACCGCAAAACGCTCATTACCGCCGTCTCCGAGGTGGAGGACGCCCTGATCGCCTATGGCAGCTATACCTCCCAGATGCAATACCTGCACAAGGAAAACAACGCCAACAGAGAAGCGTTCCAGCTCTCCCGCACCCTGTACATCAACGGCGAGACGGACTTCCTGAACGTGATCACCGCCCAGCGTTCCTGGCTCAGCTCGGAGGAATCCCTGGTCACCATGAAGCAGAACATCCGCAAGGCCGTGGTGCAGCTCGCGCGCGCCCTGGGCGGAGGGTGGTAACCAGCCGCTCCCTCCAAAGGCCGGGGTCGCCATCCCCGGCAAACGGAACCTTGATTTTTCAACAGGGGACACGGCAGCAAGGGAATGACTGAAGAATCATTCTTTGTACCCCCCACGTTCAGATTAAAAAAGGCCGCAAGAATAGGAACGAATAAACTATCCGGAAACTTCCGATGGAATTGAACAGATAGCCGGGGCTCAGGTTAAGAACACTCTCCAGCCACTTCTTTCATGACTGCGCTGATAAGGTTCCGGGTCTTCACGCCGGGCAGCACGTTCAAGTCCATGCGGTTCATCGCATAGCCGAAGGAAAGGCCGTGGGCCGGATCCGCAAAGGCATGGGAACCGCCCGCCCCGGCATGACCGAAGCCGCCGGAGCCGAACAGATGGCGCAGCTTGCGGCCCGTGGCGGGGTCTGCGGGATCGTGCATGAAGCCGCAGGAAAAGGCGGTGGGCGTTTTCAGCGTCAGGTCCGGCCCGTCAATGACGACGTTCCGCATCCAGCCGCGCACGTCGGACGGGAATACCCGGAGTTCATCCAGCCCCAGGCAGGCCTGGTAGAACTGCGCCATGCCGCGGGCGGAAGCCACGCCGCCGAAGGCCGGAACTCCGGACACCCACGCTTCCGGCGTATTCATCTGCCGCACACTGTTCAGCCCTATCAGAGTATTGAACGCACGGTTTACGGGCGTGCCCTTGTTCATGTATTCCAGATAAAACGGCGTACCCATGTTGGACATGTCCATCTTGCCGGGATACAGCGTCGCCACGCGGTTCCATTCGGATTCCGGCAACCCGATGTAAAAATCCAGATTCAACGGTTTGCGGATGTATTCCTCCCAGTAGCGCCACAGGCGTTCCCCGGTCAGCCGCAGCATGAGTTCATCAAGCATCACTCCGTAAGTATGCGGATGGTAGCCGTGTTCCGGCGGCTGCCACGCCGGAACGGTTTCCTCCAGGGCGCGCACGCAATCCTCATGGTCAAACACGCTTGCCGTCCGGGAGAAAGCCGCCAAACCGCATTGATGGGACATCATCTGCGCGATGGATGCATAGGGCAGCGGGAATTCAGGCCACAGTTCCCCCATGCTCATCTGCGGCGAGGCTCCCTGCTGGTGCAGGGCCAGCAGAAGGGCGGCGGATGCGGCTCCCTTGGTGGCGGAGTAAACGGGCACCAGCGAATGTTCCGTCCATGGACGCGTTTTATCCGCTGCGGCAAACCCGGAATGCAGGGAAACGATTTCCCTTCCTTCCTTCCAGACAGAAACGGAGGCGCCCAATTCTCCGTAGTTACGGAAGTTTTCCTGAAAAGCTTCAGTTATCTGCCGGTACTCATTCATTCCCTTAAAATGACCCGGCGTTACTCCCGGCGTCCGGACAGGAAAATACTCCCCTCCGGCTCCGAAAGCAAGCTCCGGCGCTGCCCTGGATGGTCAGCGCCGGAACAGGACAATCTGTAAAACATCAGTCTTTCGTATGGGCGGCCAGGTATTTCCTGGCTCCTACTTCATCCGGATCCTCCTTCAGATCATTCAGGGAGAATTTAATACGGAATAATCTCATGATGAACACATAAGAACATGGAATCAGAAAAGCGCCCACCAGTGTAGCCACCCCCATGCCAATCACCACCACCGTACCGATCGCGTTGCGCGCCAGAGCTCCGGAACCGGAGGAAAGCATCAGGGGGATGCATCCCAGAACGAATGCCAGAGAAGTCATCAGAATGGGACGCAGGCGCAGACGCGCGGCAGCCAGCGTAGCCTCCATCAGGCCCTTGCCGCGCTGCATCTCCAGATTGGCGAATTCCACGATGAGGATGGCGTTCTTGGCCGCCAGACCCACCAGCATCACCAGACCGATCTGCGCGTAGAGCGTCAGCTCCATGCCCTGCCAGAACAACCCGGCATAGGCCCCCAGCACGGCAATGGGAACCGTGAGGAAAACCGCCAGGGGAAGAGACCATTTCTCATAAAGCGCCACCAGGATAAGGAAGGCGAAAACGGCGGACATGGTGAAGATGGCCCCCAGCCCAATACTGTTGCGCACCTTATTTTCCTGGAAGCTCATGTCCTGGTAGTCGAAGCCAACCTTCGTAGGATCCATCGTCTGATGGAACACTTCCTCCAGCGCATCCATCACCTGCTGGGTGGAGTGGCCGGGCCGGGGCATCACGTTCAATTTGGCGGCGTTGTAGATGTTATGGTGCATCACGAATTCCGTATCCTCTATCTCTCTGATGTTTACCAGGGCGGAGAGAGGCACGCGGGCTCCGTCCGCGTTCGTGACAAAGAAGCCGTCCATCTTCTCCAGGCTGGCGCGGTCTTCGCCCTGCGCCTGGATATACACCTGCCACTGCTGGCCGAAGGCATTGAAGTAATTGATGAAGGAGGAACCGTTGTAGGAGGCCAGAATGCCGTTGGCCACGTCAATATCCACCTTGTGGAATTTGCATTTTTCCTTGTCCAGGTTCACGTACTTCTGCGGCATGTCCGCCATCATCATGTCTATGCACAAGGCTATTTCCGGACGCCGGGAAGCCGCTTCCTGGAACCGTTGCACCTGTTCATGCAGATAAGCTACGCCCTGCCCTTCCAGATCCTCCAGTACCATCGTAACCCCGTTGGCGGTTCCCACGCCGGGGATGGCGGGAGGTTCCAGCACCATCGCCATGCCGTCCAGGCCGGCCTGGGCCAGCTTTCCCTGAAGCTTTCCGGCCAGCTCCGCGGAGGTTTCCGGCCGTTCGCTCCAGTCCTTGAGCTCAATGTAGGCAATGCAGGCGCCGGGAGTCTGCACGCTGTTGAGGATGTTGAGCCCCACCACGGTAGTAAGGTTCTTCACGGCGGGATCCTGGAGGGCCGCCTCAAATTTTTTGTCCTGTTCATAGGCAACCTGCAGGGAGGTATTCGGCTTCAGGATCAGGCAGGCCAGCAGAAAGCCCTGGTCCTCATCCGGAAGAAAGCCGCCGGGAACGCGCTCCGCCACAGGAGCCACCGCCCCCCAGAATAACAACAGGAGGGGGATGGAAATCGCCAGCTTGCGGGCCAGGCTTCCGCACATGCGGGTATAGCCGTTGGAGACACGTCCGTAACACCAGTTGAACAAACGGTGAAATGGGGAAAAGAGGCTCTTCCTGCCCGCATTCCGGGGTTTCAGCAACAGGGCGCACAAGGCAGGGGAAAGCGTCAGCGCATTAAAGGCGGAAATGAGCATGGAAATGGCGATGGTCACGGCGAACTGCTTGAACAGCGTTCCCGTGATGCCCTCCAGCAGCAGGGAAGGCAGGAACACCGCCGCCAGCACCAAGGCAATGGCGATAACGGGGCCGGATACCTCCTGCATGGCGGCGAAGGAAGCCATGCGCGGATTGAGCCCCTTGTCTATGTGCTCCTGCACGGCTTCCACCACCACAATGGCGTCATCCACCACCAGGCCGATGGCCAGCACCATGCCAAGAAGGGAAATGGTGTTCAGAGAAAAACCCAGGACGGGAAAGAGGCAGAACGTGGAAATAAGGGAAACCGGAACGGCGATGAGCGGAATGAGGGTGGCGCGCCAGTTTTGAAGGAAAACATACACGACCAGGGCCACCAGGATGACGGCTTCCATGAACGTGTGCTTGATTTCATCAATGGAATAGCGCACCGCCGTAGTCGTATCCAGGGAAACGCGCCCGGTAATTCCTTCCGGCATCAGCGGAGCCTTGGCTTCCAGCAGTTTTTCCACGCGGTCCGCCGTAGCGATGGCGTTGGAACCCGGAGACTGGAAGATAACGATAGCCGCGGAAACTTCTCCGTTCAGGCGGCCGGTGGCGGAATAGTCTTCAGCTCCCAGTTCCACCTTGGCAATATCTTTCAGGTACAGGATTTCATCCCCATTCTGGCGAATGATGATGTCTTCAAATTCATGGGGCTCCGAAAGACGCCCCTGAGTGCGCACGGTAATGGTCTGCTCCTGGCCGTCCGGCACGGGGTCCGCCCCGATCTTGCCGCCGGGGTTGGTGGTGTTCTGGGCGGAGATGGCGCCCCGCACTTCATTGACGGAAACGCCGTAATGGGTCATTTTGGACGTATCCAGCCAGATGCGGATGGCATAACGCCCCGCGCCGTACACCTGAACTTCCCCCACGCCCTCCACGCGCTTGAGTTCATCCACCAGCTTCACCTGGGCATAGTTCGCCAAATCCACGGAATTATAACTGCCGTCCGGGGATGTCAGGGAATAAATCATCAGCGGAAGCCCCGGCTGCTGCTTGATGGTCACGCCCGTGCTCTGAACTTCCTGCGGAAGCTGGGAGGAGGCCTGCCCATAGCGCATATTGGTCAGCACCTGGTCAATATCCGTATCGGAACCCGGTTCAAAAATGACGGAAAGGTTATACACGCCGTTGTTGGAGGAAACGGACGTCATGTAGTCCATGCCCTGCACGCCGGAAATCTGGCGTTCCAGGGGAGTGCCCACGGAATCCGCCACCGCCTGCGCGCTGGCCCCAGGAAACATGGCCTGAAGCTGGATGGTGCGCGGCGTGATTTCCGGATACTGGGAAATAGGCAGGTTGAACATGCAGACCAGCCCCAGCAGCGTGGTCACAATGGCAATCACGGCTGCGATTGCGGGATGCTTGATGAAAAACGCACTCATGGCTTATTTGGCAGTTACGGAAGGAGTGGTGGAAACAGGGGCGGTATAGATGAAGGGAACGGGGACAACCGTCCCGAACCCTTCCGTGGCTCCATGTTCCCGCATCAGGCTGTTCGCCTTGGAATACTGGGCGACCATCATTCCGCCTTCCACGATGACGGGAGCATCCGCCGGCTTTCCGTATCCTATTTCCTTCAGAGATTCCGGAATGGGCTTGACCGTTCCCGTCACTATCTGCATCAGCATGGGGGCCGTTCCGCCCTTGCCGTCAGGCATGTCAAGGACTACGGTTTCCCCCGGCTGCACGTCAATGCGGCGCGGCGTCCCGTCCGGAGCCACCACCATGATGTTGCGGTGGTTCATGGAAGAAAGCAGGGCGCGGGCGGGAACCAGCAAGGCATCCTTCTCCGTACCCGTCACGGCGCGCACGCGCACCGCCATTCCGGAACGCAGTTTCAGATCCGGATTGGGAATATGGCCGATGAAATTGACGGTGCCCGTCGAACGGCTCACCTCGCTGTCCACGGAAACCACCTTCCCCTTCTTTTCAAAGACGGAACCGTCTTCCAGAATCAGTTCAAAATCCGGCATGTCTCCCATGCGCCCGGTTTTCACATTCACGGTTCCATCCATCAGGCGGCTGAGAACCTGTTTTCCCGTCACGGAAAAATCCACCCGGATGGGGTCGATGGAAGACATGGTAGTGAGCGGCGAGCCGCTGGCGGAAATCAGTTCCCCCACGCTGGCCGTCGCCTTGGAAGCCAGTCCCCGGAACGGCGCGCGTACTTTGGTGCGGTCCAGATTGATCCGGGCGTTTTCCAGGGAGGCTTCCGCCTGCTTGATGCCCGCTTCCGCCTGTTCCAGAGCAGCCTGCATCTCCTTAAGGTTCTGTTGCGCGTCCGTCAGGTTCTTGACGGAAATAGCCCCCGTCCTGATCAGTTTGTCATAGCGGTCCAAATCCTTCTGCACCCTGTCCAGAGAAGCTTCCGCCTGAAGTTTGACGGCACGAGCCGTAGCCAGGTTGGCCGCCTCCCTGTCCACGGCGGCCTGATAGGTAGCCGGGTCAATTTCAAAGAGCAGTTCTCCCTTGTCGCAAATGGAGCCGTCCCAGTAAACTTGGCGTATCAGCGTTCCGGAAACTTGCGGCCTGATGTCCGCCTGCTCCACCCCGCGCAAATGGCCGAACCAGGAAGATTTCAACTCCACCGTTCTCTGCTCCATATTCATCACGGAAACCTTGAGCGGAGGCATTTCCCTCCGGTTTGCAGCATCCGCAGCGCCGTTGTCTTCCCGGCACCCTGCCAGCCCGCACAGGGCCGCTATCAGTATATAGTGTGCTTTCATGTTGTTGGTTAACAATATTATTGAAGCATGCTTCATATTTTTCCAAACCCGTTCCCCGGAAAAAAGCACGGGCTTTTATTATTTGAGATTGTCGTACATGCGCCGGAGCAGATCCCTCAGCATGCTGCGGCTTTCCTCCGGCACCCCGTCCAGCAGCGTATTTTCAATCACTCCTATCTGCTGGCAAATGGACTCATGAACTCCCCGGCTCATATCCGTCAGGTACACATTCTTCAGCCGTCCGTCTTCACTGTCAAAAGCCGTGGTTACCCAGCCCTTCTGTTCCAGCCTCTGGACAATTCCCTTGGCCGTGGTATGGGAGACTCCCAAATGCCGCTCTATGTCCCTCTGGGAGACGTTTTCTCCGTCACGGGACATCAGGTAAGCCAGCACCCGGCCCTGGGAGGCCGTAACACGCTCCAGAGTCAAGCCGCGCGTAAGCATCATATCCACGCGGTCCGTAATCATTTTCATCAAAAACGAAATCGTAAAAGGGTCGGCCATAAAACAATGAAGCATGCTTCAAAAATGTACCGATAGGTACTCTTTATCCGGACGCAAGTCAAGCGGAATCAGAATGACAGAGCGCGTGAAAAACACGTTGGCCTCACCAGTAAAAATAAATCAAAGGCCGGAACCGCTTCGCCTCCTTTCCAGGGACAATACGCACAGCCGCTTTCCCTCTACCTTGAATTTCACCTCCCAGCCAGAGAACAAAAGGCCGTAAACCCGTTCCGGATCATCCTGATACTGGGGACGGGGATCCAGGGACAGCGTATCTTCCAGCGCACTCATCTCTTCCGGAGACATGGAATCGCCAAAAGATTCGGGAATTTCCACATCCAGCCGTTCATAGGGGACAGCCGTAAACCCTTCCGACGCCTCCGGAATGCAGTCCGCCAGAGGAACATAGGGCTTGATATCCAGAATGGGGGTGCCATCCACCAAATCCACGCCGGAAAGATGCAATACCGGGCCGTCCAGAGGATGCAATTCCACCCGTTCCAGCCTGACGGCAGACAACCCGATGGGATTGGGACGGAACGGCGCACGCGTGGCGAACACCCCCATGCGCACATTGCCCCCCAGCCGCGGAGGCCGGACCGTAGGGCTCCACCCCTTATCCACGTTTTCACTGAACACCCAGACCAGCCACAGATGGGAAAACCCTTCCAGACCACGAACGGCATCCGGATGGCGGAACGGCGGCTCAAATACCAGCCGCGCCCGCGCATCCGGAACCAGGCCGCTCTGGCGCGGCGCACCGAATTTGTCCGGATAACACGTGCTGACGCGGGCGACGGGCTGCAAGCGGAGACTGATAGTTAATAATTAATAGCTGCCGGCCTTTCTCCGTGACGCTTTCATCAGAAGCGGTGGAGCTGTTCTCCGAACACCACGGCATCCACTTTTCCCTTCAAGGTCTTGCCCAGGAATGGAGTGTTGCGGGCGCGGCTGCGGAGCGTTTCATCCGTGACGGGCGTTTCTCCTTCCGGGTCAAACACCACCAGATTGGCCGGAGCCCCTTCTTCCAGGGAGACGGGGGCCAGCCCCATCAGCCTGCGGGGAGCATCGCTGCAGGCGCGCACCACCGTCTGCCAGGACATTTTTCCAGGTTCCACCAGATACTGGTAAATAGCGGGCAGGAACGTATCCAGCGCAATCATGCCCTGCGGGGCGACAACGAAATCCTGAAGTTTGGAAAACGGCGTGCAGGGCGTGTGATCGGAAACAATGCAGTCAATGGTGCCGTCATTCACGGCGGCAATCAGGGCATCCACATCCGACTGGTCGCGCAGGGGCGGCAGCGTCTTGTAGCAGGTGTCGTACCGGCCCACGTCCTCATGCGTGAACAGGAGATGGTGAAGCGCCGCTTCCGCGCTCAACCCGGCGGTTTTCTGCTTGCAGCGGCGCAGGATATCCACGCTGCCGGCCGTAGAGACGGTCTGCACATGCAGGGAGTTGCCCGTATCCACGGAAAGGCGGATGATGGTTTCCAGCCCTATTTCCTCCGCACAGGAGGGGGAGCCCATCAACCCCAGACGGTAGGAAGTAGTGCCCGGGTGCATGGCCGCCCTGGCCGTCAGGGACGGCACGTCTCCGCGCAGGGCGAAAGTAAGGTTCAAATTGCTGGCGTACTGCATGGCGCGGTACAGCAGCAGCATGTTGTCCGGCGCACGGTCCCCGTCCGTGATGAAACGGACGCCCTTGGCGCGCAGGGAGTCGTAGGAGGCCTGCTCTTCCCCGCCGTCCCCCTTGGTCAGGCACCCGGAGGGGATAACCTCCACCAGAGCATCCGTCCGGCATATTTCCATGAACGTGGTAATCTGGGCGGCATTGTCCATCACGGGTTCGGTATCCGGCATCGCCATCAGTCCGGTCACTCCTCCATGCAGGGCGGCGGCGGTAGCCGTAGCCACACGTTCCTTGTCCTCCCGGCCGGGCTGGCACAAATGGGCATGGATGTCGAACAGGCCGGGCAGAACAAGCTTCCCGGAAGCATCCAGCGCCTTTTCCGCGGCGCTCTCCAAAAGCGTTCCGGCAGGAGCTTTCGCTGTAATCACCCCCCCGGAAACCAGAAGGTCCGCCGGGGCGGAACCGTCCGTCAGCCGGGCGTTGCGAATAAGTACGGAAGTTTTCATGAACAATCAGTGCTGGGTTTGCGGAGTGAGATGGTAAAGGATGGACATGCGGCAGGCGATGCCGTTTTCCACCTGGCGGTTGATCAGGCAGCGCTCATAGTCCATCGCCAGGTCACAGATTTCCACGCCGCGGTTGACCGGCCCCGGATGCATGATGTACAGGCCTTCACCGGAAATGCGCTTCAGGCGTTCTTCCGTGACGCCGTAAATCTTGTTGTACTCCCGGGCGCTGGGGAAGAAAGGGGCGTCCTGCCGCTCTTTTTGAACGCGCAGCAGGTAAATTACGTCCGGCTTCCAGGCAAACGCCTCATTGAAATCGGAAAAACGGGGAATGCCGGAATGTTCGGTGCGCGGCACCAGGGAACCCGGCCCCAGGAAGGCGACCTCCATCCCCAGCCTCTTCATCAGCAGGGAGGTGGAACGGGCCACGCGGGAATGCAGGATGTCCCCCACAATCAGAACGCGCTTTCCCCTCACATCCGGAAACACCTCCCGGATGGTAAAGGAATCCAGCAGCGCCTGAGAGGGATGGGCGTGGGCTCCGTCCCCGGCGTTCACCACACTGGCGCAGGTATGGCGCGCAATTACGTTCGGCAAGCCGCTGTTGTAATGGCGCACGATTACATAATCCACTTTCATGGCCTGGAGCGTGGCGATCGTGTCCTGTACGGATTCCCCTTTCACCACGGAAGAGGTGGACACCGTGAAATTGGTCACGTCCGCAGACAGGCGTTCCGCCGCTACCTCAAAAGAGGAACGGGTGCGGGTGCTGGGTTCATAAAAAAGCGTCAGAACGGACTTGCCTTTCAGGGCGGGCACCTTTTTGACGCTTTTGGTAAAAAGCTCCTTCATCGGGCCGGCCGAATCCAGCAGCGTGTGAATTTCCTCGTCAGTCAATGAGGAGATATTAAGAAGATCCTTGCGGGGATGATTCATGGGAAACGGAGAATGGATTGGGAAATTTTCAGTGGGAGGGAATGACCACGCTGTCCTCGCCGTCAGCCTCCTTCATGCTTACGATGACCTTGGCTCCGGCATGGTCCAGCACGTGCCCCGTATAATCCGGCTGGATGGGAACTTCCCGCCCGCCGCGGTCAATCAGGCACGCCAGTTCAATACGGGCCGGACGGCCGTAGTCGAAAAGGGCGTTCAGGGCCGCACGTATGGTGCGCCCCGTATAAAGGACGTCGTCCACCAGCACGACCCTCATGTCATCCGTGGAAAACGGCAAATTGGAGGAACGGAGGGAAGGCCGGGCTTCCAGCTTGAAGATGTCATCCCGGTACAGGGAAATATCAATAGAGCCGTACTGGGCTTCCACTCCCAGCTCCTTTACCTTGTCCACCAGACGCCGGGCAATCACATCCCCCTGGCTGAGCAGGCCGACGATGGCGAGAGGTTCTCCGGGGAAACGGGCCACAATGCCGTGGGCCATGCGCTCAAGCGCACGGGAAATTCCCGGACCGTCCAATACGATTTCCTGTGAAGGAGGAGTCATTTGCCGGATGGGGGAAAAAGTTCACGTTACAGCCCCGCCAGTTTTAAAATGCGGTGGGCGGCCATGGCGGCATTGACGGGGGTTTTCTTATGCAAGCCAACCGTAGTGCAGGGCACGCCGCCGGGACACTGGGCAATCGCCAGCAGGGCGTCAATGCCGTTCAGGGGGCCTCCGGGGACCGGCACGCCGATAACCGGGAGGGAACAGCTCATCACCACCACGCCGGGAAGGGCGGCGGACAGGCCGGCCACAGCCAGGATAACCGCTTTTTCTCCGCTGGCTTCCAAATCCCCCAGGAACCTGATCAGCTCCGGAAGGTCGCGGTGGGCGGACAGAACGGTTTCTTCATAAGGAACATTCTCCTGAGCAAAATACTCGCGGGCCGGTTCCATAAAGGGCTTATCATTCGGGCTGCCGTAGATGACGATGACTTTCATGGCTGTGTGTGCGGTTGTGAAACTTGCAGATTATGCCCCCAAGCCCCCTGCCCTGGCAAGACTTAACCTGCAAAAAAAGGAAGGCCCCGGGTGGAAATGGACAACGGGAGAAAGGAAACACAGGAGTTCCGGAACCGTTCCGGGGAATCGGCCCGGCATCCCGGTCATTCCTCCAACCCAGATTCGCCCATCCCTCCGCCCTCTCCGGGAACCTTCAGTTTTCCGGAGAGGATATCCTTCCTGATACGGTAAAGAGCCTTCAACCTTTCCTTATCATCCAATCCTTCCGTTTCCCGCATCAGGTATAAAGAAAACTGTACGGAACAATTCTCCAGCCGATATTTTTCCAGAATGCTCCCCCCCATTTTCATGTATTGGCCTCCGTACTTTCCGTAAGCGTTCTGAATTTCATCGGCAGTCATCTTCTCTCTTTCCACCCGTTCCAGCAATTTCCCGGACTCCCTAATCATCTTCAGATGCATGGCGCGGTAATCGGAAGGGCATTTATCCAGAATCCCAGCCCATTCGGGAGATTGAATATATTTCAGCGTGGCCACCAGCACCGCACGATTATCCTTTTCCTCCAACTCCACAATGCACATCCAAATAATGCCCAGCTGCAAATGCCTGGCCATGGCCTCCCTGTACGCCGCTATTTTCTTTTCATCCTCCATTTCCAAATCCACATTAGCCATGGAGGGCGCCGCTATATCCTGGGACATGCCGGAAAAAGTCATCAAAAACGCAGGGAGAATTCCCCACCGGAACAGATTTGACATGGAACCACGTTACAGGAATCTTTTGCGCAGGGTCAACAATATTCTTCCCTTCCGCCGCATCCCGCAGCATTGACGGCCGCCGCCACGGCGGACTGTCTTTCCTTCCCGGGAAAAACAAGCCTGCCCCCATTCCCGGCTTGATGGCATCCGGTTCCGGCATAACAAGGCTCGCAGGGGCGTATCTTCATCCAGAAACGCAGAAAAACTGCATCGCTCCGGCGGCCGGACGCTTGAAAAAACCTAGCGGGTCGCCTGCTGCGCCATGGCCTCCGCACAACGGCGTCCGTCCAGGGCGGCGGAAACAATGCCGCCGGCGTAACCCGCCCCTTCGCCGCATGGGTACAGGCCCTCCAGACCGGGATGCTCCAGCGTGGCGGGGTCCCTTGGAATGCGCACGGGGGAGCTGGTGCGCGTCTCACAGCCAATGAGCTGGGCGTCCGCTCCGGCGAATCCCCGCCATTTACGGTCAAACTGCCGCAGCCCCTCCCGCATGCGCCAGACAATCCCTTCCGGGAGCAATTCATGAAGGGGATGGGATACGATGCCGGGATGATAGCTGGTAGGCAGCAGGGAAGAAGAAACGCGCCCTTTCAGAAAATCCTCCACCTTCTGGGCCGGGGCTTTCTGCATGCCTCCTCCGGCACGGCAGGAAGCCGTCTCCAGCGCTTTCTGGTACGCCACGCCCGCCAGCACCCCGTGTTCCCTGCAAAACGGTTCCGTATCTTCCGTATGCACGCTGACTACAAAACCGGCATTGGCAAATGGAGAATCCCTCCGGGCCAGAGACATGCCGTTGACCACTACCTCATCGTTCTCCGTGGCGGCGGGCACGATGAAGCCGCCGGGACACATGCAGAAGGAATGGACGCCGCGGTCCTGGATGGTGGTCGTCACGGAATAACGGGCTGCCGGAAGCTGCTCCGGGCGCCTCTGCTCCGGATTCAGGTGGTACTGGCGCGCATCAACAAACGCCTGGGGATGCTCAATGCGCACACCCACGGCAAAGGATTTCTGTTCCAGAGCCAGCCTCTCCGCCAGCATCATGCGGTACACGTCCCGGGCACTGTGCCCGGTAGCCAGCAAAACGGAATCCGCCGCAAATTCCCGGCCATCCGCGCAGGCCACGCCGCGTATGCGGCGGCCGTCCGCAGAACGGAGCAGATGCTCCACACGGGCATTGAAATGAATTTCCCCGCCCGCGCGAAGGATGGATTCCCTGATGGCTTTGACAACATTGGGCAACAGATTGGAGCCGATATGCGGGTGGGCGTCCGTTAAAATTTCCCTGGGCGCTCCGTGGGCTACAAAAATCTCGTAAACCTCCCGGACGGGGCCTCTCTTGGTCGCGCGCGTAAACAGCTTCCCGTCGGAAAACGTGCCTGCCCCTCCCTCTCCAAAACAGTAATTGGAATCCTCCATCACCGTGCCGCGGCGCAGGATGGGAGCCAGGTCAAACCGGCGGGAGGAAACATCCTTCCCCCGTTCCAGAACCACAGGCTTCATACCCAGTTCCAAACAGCGGAGCGCGGCGAACATCCCGGCCGGTCCGAATCCAACGATCAGCGCCACGGGGGAGCCGGGACGGACGGACGGATAATCCCGGGAGGGAAGACGTTCCGGCGGCAGCGGGCTATCCACCCCGACCAGCAGCCGAAGCTGGAAGAGAATTTTTTTCTGCCGGGAGTCAATGGACTCCTTCACCAGCCGCACATCTTTGATACGGGAGGGGGAAATACCCAGCTTCCGCGCCACGGCAGCGCGGCGCACGCGCTCGCTGCCGGCCTTTTCCATCGGCAGAATCACATCCACCGTTATTCCTTCCCCTCCGCTCACAGTCCCTCCTTCCCCGGCCGAGGCTGCTGCTGGGTGATGCAGTGGATGGCGCCGCCTTCCAGCACCAGCTTGCGGGCATCCACCCCTATTACCTGTTTTCCGCTGAAACATTCACGCAAAATGCCCAGGGCGCGATCGTCATTCCGGGGCTGGTTGAATACGGGAACAATGACGGCCTCATTAACAATGAGGAAATTGGCGTAACTGGCAGGGAGCTGATCCAGGCGCCAGTCCTCCGCATGGAGGGGATCCGGCATCGGCAGGGGAATCACCTCCACCCCGGAACCGTCCACGCATCTCAAATCCTGAAGGCGTTCATTATTCTCCGCCAGAGCGCGGTAATGGGGAGAGGAAGAATCCGTTTCCACGATGGAGACTACGGCATCCCGGCACACAAAACGCACCATGTCGTCAATATGGCCGTCCGTATCATCCCCTTCAATGCCGGAACCGAGCCAGAAAACGGCTCTGACGCCCAGCATGCGCTTCAATTCCTCCTCAATCATGGCCCGGCTCCAATCCGGATTGCGGTTGGGATTCAGCAGCACGGACTCCGTCGTCACCAGCAAGCCGTCCCCATTGCCCTCAATCGCCCCCCCTTCCAGAATCAGGGAAGAACTGCGCACGGGAAGCCCCAGCGCCGCCCCAATCAGGGCGGGAACGCCGTTGTCCAGGTCCCACGGGGCAAATTTGCCGCCCCACGCATTAAATTGCCAATCCGCCAGCATCAGGGAACCGTCCTTCACATCCTGGACGAAAACGGGGCCGTGGTCCCGGCACCATACGTCGTTGGTCGGGTGGTTGAACAGGCGGAATTGCTCCTCACTCATTCCGGCGGCCAGCATCGCCTGCCTGACGCCGGGATGAAGGGGAGCTGCGGCATTCACGCATACAAGGGCATGCGGAGCAATGGCAGCGGCCACGCTCCCATAAGTCTGCTGCAACTCGTCCAGCCCCCCTTGCCATAAATCCCTGCGGTGGGGCCAGGACAGCCAGACAGCATCCTGAGGCTCCCATTCAGCGGGCCAGCGTACATCGGGTTCCTTGTTCATGGCGGTATCGGGCGGTTCAACTGGGCTGGTCCTGAAATTCATAAGGTTCTTCAAAAGCCTTGCGGAAGCTCATGAAGCCCTTGAAATCATCCAGGGAATCCTCCGGCTGTTTGGAAAAAACGTCTTCCTCAATCAGTAAAAAAACCATCTCCCCCACATTCTTCCCGTTCCTAAGCCCCCATTCCTTCATCACGGTGGAAGCCATGGGCCCGAACTGGGCGAGGGCGTAATCCCGGAACCCCTCCAGCAGTTCCTGCCCGCTGACATGCCTCTGAGAGCCGTTTTCCCTTTCTTCAACGCGCTGCATGGTAAAATCCAGCGCATCTTTCAGAAAAGAATACGCCCGTTCCGCAAAACGGGGATCCTTCCGTACGATACGGCTCACGGCATCTTCAAACGTAGGGGTGGTCATAGCGGCTCACCGCTACCCTATACGGCCCCTTGTGAAAATCAAGATTTTTGGGAGCGCTCCAGCTTCAGCCCTCCCTTGGGGACAGCATGGGGAAAATGAAGGCAGCCGCCCCCTCGCTGGAACGGAACGCCGGACGCGGCAGACGGCAAAATGCCCGTCCATGATATAGAGCCTCAAAAAACGCACGCGCCCGCATTTTGAATATCATGCTTCTGCATGAGCTACCCTCCGGCAAGCAGCGGTTTTTACGTTCTGATGCCGTCAAAAAGCCCTGTAAGCAGGAAGGAAACCTTGCCAGCCTATGGTCTGTTTGTTATGAACGGAATACTTTATGTTCCGTTCCTCCATCATGCTTCTGGCAACCATGCTGTGCGTTTCCTGCGTATCGCACCGGCCTATCCAGGACAGCAGCTCCCCGCCCATTGACGCGGCCAATCCCCTGGACGGCACCCCCGTGGCGCTGGCGTGGAGCTCCGGAACGCAATTAATGATGGGCGTAGACACGGGAGCAGTCCAGACATCCCTGCTTTTCTCCCCGGCAGTGGAATCCATCGGCGCACGCCTGCGCGGCAGGGGCGCCATGCGCACGGCCAACGTGCCCGTTTCCCTGAAGGATGACGGGGAACCCATTTCCCGGAAACAGGACGTAGTAATGGCAGACCAGGCCCCGTATGACGGTTTGCTGGGCTGGGAATGCATCCGGAAATATGTGTGGAACATCAACTATCCCAAACGCTCCCACCGTTTTTTCAATAAACTTCCCTCCAGAATAAAAAGCTGGAACAAGCTTTCCCTGATTCCCGGATCCGACTATCCGCAAATCGCGGACAGACACGGAAGGCGCATCATTCTGGACACGGGAGCCCCCCACGCCGTTTACATCTCCAAAAAACGCTGGAATGCCATTAAGCAGGCCTACCCGGATGCGTTCGTCAGCGTCTATTCCGGCTACAGCCCCGCCGCAGGCGGCTTTTACGCCCACGAATGCATGCATGTAAGCTCCTTCCAGCTCGGTCCACTGGAATTAAAAAATATCCTGCTCTGTGAAAGCTTCGCCAACCCGGAAGTGATGGGCATCCCCGATGACATCGACATCATCCTGGGCTACGGCGCTCTGGCCGCACGCCAGTTCTGGCTGGACGGCCCGGGGAACGCCCTTTATTTCAGCTCCACCAGCCACCGGATGCCCGCCCCCGCCTCCTTCAACCTGATGGGAGGCACCTTTATCCAGGACAGCAACGGGAACGGCCCCATGAAAGCTTACGTGGCAGAGTGGTCTCCCGCATGGGACGCCGGCCTCAGGACGGGAGATGTGCTTATTTCCATCAATGGAAGAAAGAATCCCTATCCGGACCTCGTAGAATATGTTACCACCCAGCGGGGGGCTCAGGCCAGCGTGGTGGTCCAGCGCAGGAACAGGCTGGTGCGCATCCAATGGGAAGTTCCGGCCGCGCCCCCTGCCGGGGATTATTACCCCACGCCCCAGGCCATTACGGAACAGGAATTCGAAAACCACGTCAGGCAGCAGGAAAAAAAAGAACAGACCCAGCCCTCCGCAGACGGCCAGCAGCCTCCGGCTACGGCCGGAGAAACTCCGGATGAAGCCTCTCCCGCAGCTGACGGGAAAACGGACAAGGCCTCCGCTGCCTGAGCCGGGCCAGCAACCAGCCATCTCTCTACACCGGCATGAACAACGAACAACATCAGAATACCCAAACTTCCGCCGCCCCCGCCATTCCCTCCCCCTTCCAGAAGAAAACCTGCTGGCATGCCCTGACAGGCGTATCCATTCTGGTGATGCTGGGCATTGCGGCCTTCGTCATTTTTGAAGTAGTGGAACTTCTGGGGTTTCTGGAACCGGTGCTCCTGCCCATCCTGATTGCCGCCGTCGTGGCGTATTTGCTGGAACCCATCGTTTCCTGGCTGGTGCGTCTCAAATTCTCCCGTCCATGGGCCGTAGTCACGGTCATGTTTGCGGCTCTGGCCGTTCTGGTAGGCTTTGGAGCCACGATTCTCCCTCCCCTGATCAGGCAGACGGATGAACTGATCGACAACCGGATGGAGCTATGGGACAAAACCTCCGAACTGATTGACTCCACCATTGAAATCCCCTTCATTTCCCGCACCATTGACAGTGTTTACAGCACCAGCCTGCGGGAACTGAATGCCAGCCATTATACGGAAGCGGAAGTCCATGACCTGAGAAACGCCCGGACCGCCCGGGAAAAGCTGGGAGCCTACATGACCATCAATTCCTCCTTTTACCAGGACAAGCTGATGAGCTGGCTCACTTCCGGGGGACGGGCCCTGTACAGCACCATAGGAATCATGGTCAGCATCCTGATCACGCCCATTTTCGCTTTTTACTTTCTGCTGGAGGCGGATAAAATCAAAGAGAAATGGCCCAGCATCCTGCCCCTGAAAGTCTCCAAATTCAGAAAAGACGTGGTGGACACCATGGAGGAAATCAACGGCTACCTGATTTCCTTCTTCCGCGGCCAAATGCTGGTAAGCATCATTGAAGGCATTCTGATTGCCATCTGCCTGAAGCTGATAGGCCTGCCGTACGCCATCACCATCGGCGCCGCGGTCTGCGTGCTGGGCATCGTTCCCTACCTGGGCATCATCACCGCCTTTATCCCTGCGGTGCTGCTGGCCTGGTTCACATGGGGGGATTTCCAGCACGTGCTGATTGTTTCGGGCATCTTCCTGGCCGTCAACCAATTTGACGGATGGATCATCCAGCCGAAAATCGTGGGGGATTCCGTGGAACTCCACCCGCTCACGGTCATGTTTTCCGTGTTGATCTGGACACTCATCCTGGGCGGCTTGATCGGCGCCCTGCTGGCTGTCCCCCTGACAGCCGCCATCAAGGTCCTTTACAAGCGGTACATCTGGCAAAATGCCAGCATGCGCCCCATGACGGAACCCGTGCTTCCGCCGGAACATCCCGGCGAACAGCCTCCGGACACACCCGAAGGTTCGGCCCACGCTTAAACAGCGGCATCCTTCCGACCATCCTTTCCGGAAAATTATAATCACACACACCTGACAACATGAATAAATCCGCATTACACCTGATGCTTGCCATGGCGGCGGCAGCGGCCTGCCCGGCCGCAGTCACGCCAACGGTCAAGCCCCCCAAGGCCATCGTCATGATTTACGCTGACGACCTCGGCTATGGAGACGTAGGCTGCTATGGAGCCAAGGGAATTCCCACCCCCGCCATCGACAAGCTTGCCGAGCAGGGCTGCCGCTTCACGGACGCCTATTCCACCACATCCGTCTGCACCCCTTCCCGCTATGCCCTGTTCACAGGGGAATATCCGTGGCGCAAGGAAGGCACGGGCATCCTGCCGGGAGACGCCGCCCTCATTATCGATACCAAGAAGCCCACCCTGCCCAAGATGCTCCAATCCCACGGCTACAAAACCTACATGATAGGCAAATGGCACCTGGGTCTGGGGGAAAAGGGGAAGAAGATTGACTGGAACAAACATATCTCCCCCAGCCCGAACGAAATCGGATTTGACGAGAGCTTTATCTTCGCCGCTACGGGCGACCGCGTTCCCTGCGTGATTCTGGAAAACGGCAATGTCCGCAACCTGGACCCGAACGACCCCATTGAAGTATCCTACAAGCACAACTTCCCCGGGCTTCCCAATGGCAAGGACAATAAGGACCAGCTCAAACTCATGTGGAGCCACGGACACAACCAGGCCATTATCAACGGAATCGGACGCATCGGGTTCATGAAGGGCGGCAAAAGCGCCTTGTGGAAGGATGAGGAAAACGCCGATGTCATTACGGATAAGGCCATTGAATACATTCAAAAAAGCGCCAAAGCCAAGGAACCGTTTTTCCTGATGTTCGCCACGCATGACATCCACGTGCCGCGCTGCCCGGAAAAACGCTTTGTGGGCAAGAGCCGGCACGGCGTGCGCGGTGACGTGACCGTGGAACTGGATGACTGTGTGCGCCGCATTACAGAGGCTCTGCAACAGGCCGGTCTGGAAAAAGACGCCCTGGTGATCTTCTCCAGCGACAACGGCCCCGTGCTGGATGACGGCTACAGGGATTTCGCCGTCCGGGACAACGCCACCCATTCCCCCGCCGGCCCCTTCCGCGCAGGCAAATACAGCATTCTGGAAGGAGGTTCCCGCATTCCGTTTATCGTCAAATGGCCCGGCGTGATCAAACCCGGAACCACGAGCAAAGCCCTGCTCAACCAAATGGATCTGGGGGCCTCCCTGGAACAGCTGCTGGCCCCCGGCAAGGCCAATTCCTTCCGTGACTCTGAAAACGTGATGCCCGCCCTTCTGGGAAAATCCGCCAAGGGGCGTGACTACCATGTCATCAACAGTACCGGCAAGGCATTGGCGATTCGCCACGGCAAATGGAAATTCATTCCCGCCGGCGTGGCCATTCGCGACGGCATCAACGGAGCCTCCGCAAAAATGAGCAAGTCCCCGGAAGGAGGAAGCCTCTTTGACCTGGAAAAAGACCCGAAGGAACTTGACAACGTAGCCTCCCAGCATCCGGACATTTGCGAACAGATGAAAGCCAAGCTTGAGGAAATCCGCCAGAGGCCCGAAACCAAGGCTGACCAGGAGGACCTGCTTCCCTTGGACGACTAACATCCATTCGGGCCAGATCATGAGAGAATCCGCCACATGCTCCCAATGCGGCCACGGGTACACCTACCCGGCCGGACTGGACGCCAAAACCGGCATGCGCTGCCCGGCGTGCGGCGTTCTGATTCACGTTACAACGGGGCTTCCCTTCGGGGAAGCCTCCTCTTCGCCATCCGGCCGCAAACCGGAAAACGCCATGAAAACGCAGCCCGCCCTGCCTCCCGTCAAAAAAAAGCGGCCGTCTTTCTCCGGACGCGATACTGACGAACGCGGCATCCGGCAGGAAAACCTGCCGCAGCGGCCAGCCGCAGCATCCGGACGCCGGATTCCCGCTACATCATGGCTGGCATGGGGGCTGTCCCTGATCGCGTTGATTCTGGCCTTTATTTTCCCCTCCTACGGAAACGGTTCCACAGATCCGCTGTACATGCTTCAGTGCCTGCCCTCCATGGTATTCGGCTGCGCTGCGGCCATCCTTTTCATCCAGGGCCTGGCGGCTTTGCGCCGCTAAAAAACAAAGCCTGAGGCCCCATCCGGGGCCCATGCGGCAGCCCCGTCCCAAAAACGGCCGGAATGCCTGGTTTCCATGCCCCTTTCCGCGGAACCGGGCTTTTAGGCTTGCCTGTCAAATGAACAGATTTTAAGTTACGTCCCGGTAAACGTTATGGAACGGGAGGCAGAGGCGAAGGACAACCTGTGGAGGGCCAGACTGGATGCCGTCCTGATGCACAGGATATGGGGTTCCCTTATTTTCCTGGGCATCGTTTATATTATTTTCTTCCTGAGCTTCGCTATCGGGGATCCTCTGGTCAGGCTCATCCAGACGGGCACCCAGCTGTTCAGCGTCTGGGCCTGCCGCATGCTGGAACCGTGGCCCCGCCTTCAATCCCTGCTGGGGGAAGGCGTGGTAGGAGGCGTGGGCGGCGTACTGGCCTTTCTGCCCAACGTGGTTCTCCTCTTCGGGGCCATTACCGTTCTGGAAAACAGCGGATACATGATGAGGGTTTCCCGCCTGATGAGCCGCATCATGAAAATCATGGGGTTGAACGGCAGCAGCTTTGCCCCCCTCCTGCTGGGATTCGGCTGTTCGGTTCCCGCCATCCTGTCCACCAGGAGAATTGAAACGCGCAGCGACCGCCTGGTCACCATCGCCGTGCTGCCCATGATGAGCTGTGCGGGCCGCCTGCCGATCTACATGATGTTCGTCTCCGCCCTGTTTCCCTCCCGCCTGCAGGCCCCCGTGCTGTTCGGGATTTATGCCAGCGGCGTCCTGCTGGCGCTGTGCTGCGCCCGGCTTCTGAAAAACACGCTTTTCAAGGCGCCCCAGAGGGATTCCCTCCACCACATGAAGCGCCTGCGCCTCCCCTCCCTGCGGAAGGTGGGCATCCTGATGTGGTCGCGGGCCTTCATGTACGTCCGGAAAGCAGGCACCTTCATTCTTGGAGCCTCCATCATCCTGTGGTTTCTGAACACCTACCCCAGGCCGGAAGAAGACACAGCACCGACAAACGCAGCGGCCATGGAACATTCCTACGCCGGACAAATAGGCCATTGGATGGAACCCGTCACGCAAGTGGCCGGATTTGACTGGAAAATCAATTCCGCCCTGGTAGGAGCCTTTGCCGCCAAGGAAATTTTCGTCACCCAGATGGGTATCCTTTATGCGGTGGAAGACGGAAATTCGGGCCCGGCTGCCCAGCAGACATTGAACGCCCGTCTTAAAGCCAGCTACACCCCTCTCCAGGGCATCAGCATCATGATATTCTGCCTGATTGCCCTGCCCTGCATCGGCACCGTCACCGTCGCCAAGAGGGAAGCGGGCACCTGGTGGTTCGCTCTGGCTCAATTCGGCGGATTGACCCTCCTGGGTTTTGCAACGGCTACGCTGATCTACCAGGCAGGGCTCCTTCTGTAAGGGCCAGCCATAAAGAAACCGGAAGCAGGGAATACCCCCCCCGGAGGAAGAAAAAATGAACCTCGTGGAAAAAGAGGCGTTTACGATGAACTTCCGCAAGTTCTCCTGCTCTACGGTCAAATGATCACGGCCTCGCCATCATCCGGCCGCGAAAGCCGCAGCATAACACCATGCATGGCCGTGCAAGCCTCCCCTCCGCAACAATCCGGAATCAGTATGGCATCGGCTGAAGCCTTTCCTGTTTTTTCAAGCCGTCCGGGTATCCTTTTCCGTTTGCAGAGGGGGGGGAACAACCTGCGGCAAAAAAAAGATCATGCAGCCATTTCCGGAAAATCAATGCCCTTTTGACAGGGAGTAATCAAAAAAGGGGCACCAATTATCCATTCGGTAATCTTTGCCCTGGATATGGGCCTTAACCTCATCTCCCTGGGAATCCCTCAGACAGCCCCGCGCCCCCGTCCGCGGACCGGAAGGACGGTGCTCATTAATCGTCATCCCATAGCGTAGACGCCCTTTCCCCGGGTCCTTCTCCGTCAACAGCTGTACCGCATTCTTCCCCACCAGCCGGACAGACTTGATGGCAATATCCTCTCCCTCAGCCCCCACAAGGGAAAAACCATAATTGCCAGGATCGTCAACCGTCTTCGTGTCCAGAACCAAAGGGGGACAGGGAGCATAAAATGCCACTTCCACCGTCCACCCCTTTCCGGACTTCCTGATTTTATGGTTCAGGGGATGCACGGGTTTCCAGTCCGCCCCATCCAACAGGACTTTCTTCATGACATAGCCCACATACTCCCCATAAAGGCGGGACATGGGCGCCGTCAAATGGACTCCGTCGCTATACTCGAAATGGTACATCGGGGTCGTCATCACATACCGGCTGTCCTTCTCCAAAGCCATATCCAGCTGTTCCAGGGCAATAGCCGGATAATCCGTAGGATTAAACTGATAATAATTCAAATGGGAACCAACCTGATAGCCGAAACAGACCACATCGTTTTTCTGCCCGGTCACGGCCCTGGCGTCATGATTTATGTCCCTGATCAGGTTTTCCATTTTTTCCCGGTACCATTCCCTCGTCTTTCTGTCCTGGTGATCCGTCTCTCCCTGGGTCCAGATAAACACAGGCATGGAAAGGGTCTTCCCTTCCCGGTCAGCCAGTATTTTGGCGGCCTTCAAATCATCCAAAATGCGGTTGTAGGCTCCAGTTCCCCTGCCCAGGGAACCAAGGCTCGCCCCACCCACTCCCGTCGCAGAACAAATCAACCGGATACGGGAAGCCGTAACGGGAGAATAATGCTGCATCAGGCGGAACAAACGACAGGCAGCCCCGGATACGGGAGTTTCGCCGCGCGGACCGTTCACTCCTTCCTCCAGAGGAACCAGCATCTTGCGGTCACTGCCGTTCTCATACGCTCTCACCCCTCCCCTGAACATATACAAGCCCCCTTCCTCCTGCTTTTCCGTTACAACGGGCTTAGCCGTCCAGCCCACAGAAAGGGATTGACCGTAAGAAGTTAAATAATTCCAATCCGCCCACTCTGTTTTCCGGGAAGCACAGATGGATGCGGAAGCCGCCGCAGCCATGTGGAAAGCAAGCAAAATCAAGGTAACAGGAATATTCATCAGATAATTCAACGGACTCTGTCCGTGAACATACGTTAGCCGTTCCCTCTTTTTATCAATTCCTGAACACAAAGCTGTCCATCCATTGCTGCAGTACCATTACGCCAGGAAATACGGAATTGCCGTTCCAGCCGGGTCCACGCCATGTTTCGGTACCATGCCATACCGGCAGGAAAACGCATTCAATATACCAACGGGATTTTTCATCCTCCAAAAGAAAGGCGGCAGAAACATTCCCCGTATTGTATAAACAACATGAATCATTTACCGTCTATCAACGCCATATCCGCCTCCATCTGCCTTCTGGGATGCGGACTCGCCCTGCCTGTTTTCTCCCAACAGCCGGAAAAAGGAAAACCCGATGCCGCCCACATTTCCAAAACAAAAGCTGACTGGTGGAGCCAGAGGCACGCCCTGTTAAAGCAGACCCTGGCGGAAACACCATGCCAACTGCTGTTTATCGGCGATTCCATCACCCACCGCTGGGAAACCGACGGCAAAAAAATATGGTCTCAATATTTTTCCCCCTATGCTCCTGTCAATTTCGGCATAGGAGGCGACAGGACGGAACATGTATTGTGGCGCATTGACGATTCTGCCCTTAAAACGCCACATTCCCCCCAAGTATGCGTTATCATGGTGGGCACCAATAACACGGGGCAATACAAAGGCAGGCAGACCCCGCAGGAAACGGCGGAGGGTATCCGGGAAATAGCTTCCCGGGTCCATCGGCTCCACCCCGCCACTGAAATCATTCTTCTGCACATCTTTCCCCGGGGGAAAACGGCGGAAGACCCCCTGCGCATCCAAAATGAAATGATCAACAGGGAGCTGGACAAAACAAATATGCCGAGAGTCCATGTCGTCAACATTAATTCCGCATTCCTGGACAAGGACGGCACTTTCCTGCCGGGAATTACCGGGGACCTCGTCCACCTTACAGAAAAAGGCTACCGTCTCTGGGCTGAAGCACTGCTGCCGGAAATCAAAAAATACATGAAGTAAGTCCGCTACCCCCTTCCGCCCGGCTCAACGTCCAATTCGGCCTCATCTGCGCAGAAGCGGCCAGCCAATCATGGTTGTCACTCCCGCACATAAAAAACCGGAGGGATTATTTTCCCTCCGGTTTTCGGATACGGCCGTTAAAACCGTTTAAATTGTCTTAATCACGGAAGAGTCGTCATCATCCCTGTCCTCGGCAGAAGCGGCCTTCCTGGTGGGAACAGGCGTCTTCCTGACCTTTTCCAGAGCCTTGTCCACCGCCGCAATCACCTTGTCTTCCCCGGTCTTCTGACTGGACAACTCATTATAAATCTTTTCCTTGGCCTCATAATCGGCCTTGGCTGCCGCATCGCCGGGATTGGCCTTGAACTTGTCCTCCGCTTTGAACAAGGCTTCCTCCGCAGCCTGGAACTTTGGTTCCACCGCGTTTCTCTGGTCTTCCGCAGTCTGCTTGATGCGGCCCAGCAGGCGAATCACATACGGGCGGTTGCTGAGCCTCTTGAATGCGGAAACCAGAAACTGGCGGCGTTCGCTGGTTTTGGCATCCGCAATAAGGGGGTCAAACAACTTGAGCGTGGCGTTGTCATCCCGGTCACGGTCCACGGAGAGTACGCGGAGAATGGAATCATGGGCCTGGGAACGCACGCGTTCATGCAGGGATTCGTCTTTCCAGGCCTTGAACAGGTACGGAACGGCGTCATCCGTATTCCAGTCCCCCCAGGCGGTAATGATGGCAAGCGCCTTTTTGGGATCTTCCTTATAGCTCTTTTCCATCATGTCCAGCACCTTGGGATCACCGGTGCGGGCCAGCAGCTTGTAGAGCATTTTGACGTTTTCCTCCGGCATGTTTTTCTGATACTGGAGCAGTTTGGAGGAAAGCGCCTTGCGCTTGGCTGGAGGAGCTTCGTCAATCAGGTAGCGCGCCGTACGGAAAGCGGAGGAAATCAAATCCGGGGAAGCATCCTTCTTCTGGAGGATCTTCATCACGTCGTCAAGGTCGTCCAGCTTCATGGCAAAACGCATGTACTTGAGCACCACGGCCTGCTTGTCCTGGATCTTCTTATTCTTGCTTTCGCTGATGGAAGCGTACAGGTCTTTCAGCATGTCGCGCATGGCGGGGCTGGAAGACTTGGCCAAAAGGGTCACCATCATGGAATATTTTTCCTTACTGTACCTGCCGACATTTTTTTTCATGTCTTCCACCACCTGACGGGCAATGTTGTCATCCATCTGGGCCATGATGGAAACCAGGTGGGCGGCACCGGGCCAGTTTTCCCTGTTGCCCTTGACTCCCCTCACATTGGCGAGCAGCAGAGCGGCATCCTCCGCATCGGGAACGACTTTCACATCCGGGACACGGCTGAGATTCTTGGAGTCAAACAGACGGCTGCGGCCCAGTTTCCCGCCTTCCACGACCAGCGCATTCAGGCGGGCGTTCTCACCTTCCACCTTTTCTTTCTTGCTGTTGGTGCTCCATGCATAAATCCCTACGCCGGCAGCGATGACAACCAAAGCGCATACCCCATAAATAACACCCCGCAGCAGGGATCTGGATTTATCCACGGAAGCGGCCATATCCCGGGCGGATTCCGTTCCGGCGGGAGGCTGAATACCGCCGTCGCCCGCCGGAGGAGCGCCAGCGGCAGGGGAAACTCCCTCGGCGACCACAGGCTGGGGAACCGCAGCGGGAGCCACGGAAGAAGCTGGTGCTGCCCCCACGGGGGATTTTAATACTTTCAGCTTGGGAACGGCGCTTTCCGGAGCGGCGACCGGGGATTTTTCCGCCGCAGCGGGAGCCGCGGCCGTCTTGAAAACTTTCAATTTGGGAGCCCCCCCCGCAGGAGCAGGCTCCGGAACAGACGGTTCCGGGGTCTGCACAGCCGCAGGCGCTACCCCTGCGGCCTGGGCCAGAGCAGCGGCCTGAGCCTCCGCCAGGGCTTTCTGGGCCTCCGCTACCTTGGCAAGGGCATCCTGAATCTGGGCGTCCACGGAAGGCTCGGGCTGCGGAGCGGAAGCGGCTTCCTTTTTCTCCAGCTCCGCCGCAAGGCGCGCTCTTTCCTCTTCGGCAGCTACACGGGCGGCCTCCTTTTCTGCGGCAATGCGCGCGGCTTCGGCAGCCTCCTGCTCCGCCTTGATTCTTGCGGCTTCCTGCTCGGCAGCTATTCTCGCCGCCTCCTTTTCGGCAGCAATACGGGCGGCTTCCTGCTCGGCAGCCGCTTTTTCCGCAGCAATCCTGTCCGCCTCCGCCTGTTCCGCTGCGCGGCGGGCGGCTTCCTCCTGCTCCTGAGCCAGCTTGGCCTGCAACTCAGGAGTGAGAAAACGCGGCTTGACAACCTCCACGCCTTCCGCGGCGGGAGAAACAAACTTTACCTTGGGTGCGGCCGCAGGGGCTGCCGTTACCAAACGGCGTCGCAATTTGGGAGGTTCCGGCGAAGAAGGGGTTCCTGTCTGATCGGTCATCGTGATAAAATGGCTGGGAAATTGGAGTGATTTTATACGATTCCGCGGCCCCCTGCAACCTCAAAATACCGTCTGGAAAACGGGCGGGGAACAGCCGCCGTGCGTGGTTCAACAGGCAGATTGCGGAAAAAGGCTTCACCCGGGATATAACATGGAAAAGCGTTTAAATATCCCGCGGATTCTCCCGCAAAATCATAAAAAACACAATATGTTAACAACAACAATCATGAATAAAGTAAAGCGCCCGTAATAGAACTTCAAGAATACGCACCAGTCATTTAAGAATCCTCTTAAAAAATGTTATAACACATATACTTTTTTCTTGCCAGACCAAGGATGATTAGTTAAATAAACAACCACTCGTCAACATCATGAATTCCAACGACAGTACCAAAAATAAGAGGCGCTACACGCCTGAAGAAAAACAATCCGTTCTTGATTTCATTGCTGAACGGAAAACCCAAAACAAAAGGGGTGCCCAGAAAGAAGCCGCCGAACGCTTCGGCATCAGCACGGTGACCATCTCAAGCTGGATGAAGGCATCCAAGGCCAAGCGCGGCCGCAAGCCCGGCACCAAAAATACAACTGCTCCCAAAACACAGCCTCTCGCAGCCGCCCAACCCGCCGACCTGCGCCGCCTGGCGGCCGTTCTGGAAGAAATCGCCGACCTTGAAGCCCAGACAGCCAAACTCGACGCCCTGCGCGCTGAAGCGGAGGAACTCAAGAACAGGCTGACTGCCAAGCAGGCCTGATTGCTTTTATTCCTTCCTTTTCCGGAAAACCGGCTTCCCCTGACAAGGGAAGCCGGTTATTTTCTTTACGGAGATCGCGCTTGCCCCCCCGGAACAATTCCTTTAATATCCGCCGTCGTGACTCAACCCGCCCACATTGCTCCCGCGAGTCAGTCTGTGGAAGGCATGTATGCCGACTACTTTCTGGATTACGCCTCGTATGTCATTCTGGAACGGGCCGTACCCAAGATCAATGACGGGTTTAAACCTGTGCAGCGCCGTATTCTGCACGCCATGGACCGCCTGGACGACGGGCGTTATAATAAAGTGGCTAATATCGTGGGAGACACGATGAAATTCCATCCGCACGGCGACCGTTCCATTGCAGACGCGCTGGTGGGGCTGGGACAAAAAGGGCTGCTTATCGACACGCAGGGGAACTGGGGCAATATTCTGACAGGCGACCCCGCAGCGGCTTCCCGCTATATTGAAGCCCGCTTCACCTCCTTTGCGCGTGACGTAGTATTCAGCCCCAAGGTCACGGAATGGCAGCTCTCCTATGACGGCAGGAACAAGGAACCGGTCAGCCTTCCCGTCAAATTCCCCCTTCTTCTCGCTCAGGGAGCGGAAGGCATCGCCGTGGGGCTTTCCAGTAAAATTCTTCCCCACAACTTCAATGAGTTGATTGAAGCCTCCATCGCCTACTTGCGCGGCCAGCCCTTCCAGCTTCTGCCGGACTTTCCGACCGGAGGCGTGATGGATGCCACCAACTACCGTGACGGAGAACGAGGGACGGGCCGCGTCCGCATCAGGGCGCGCATCCTCACGGAATCGAAGAAACTTCTCCGCATCACGGAAATCCCGTTCGGCGTCACCACGGAAATCTTAATTGATTCCATTGTCTCCGCTGCGGAAAAGGGAAAAATTAAAATCGCCCGCATTGAGGACAATACGGCCCAGCATGTGGACATCCTGGTCCATCTCCCGGCCGGAGCGGATCCGGAGCAGACGAGGAAAGCCCTGTTTGCCTTCTCCGCCTGTGAAGTCAGCATCTCCCCGAATGCCTGCGTCATTGTGGAGGAAAAACCCAGGTTCATGTGTGTCAGCGACATCCTGCGCTACAATACGGACTCCACCAAGGAAATCCTGCGCCAGGAGCAGGAAATCCGACTCAAGGAACTGAACGAGGCGTGGCACCAGGCAAGCCTGGAAAAAATATTCATTGAAAACCGCATCTACCTCTCCATAGAAGATTCCGAAACGTGGGAAGAAGTGCTCGGCACCATTGACCGGGAATTGCAGCCGTTTGCATCCCGGCTGCGCGCCCCCATTACCAGGGACGACCTGGTAAGGCTGACGGAAATCAAAATCAAGCGGATTTCCAAATTTGACGCTTTCAAGGCGGACCAGCACATCCGCCAGCTTGAAGAGGACATCGAACAAACGCAGAAGAACCTCAACCAGCTTACCAAATTCACTATCCGCTGGTTTGAAGCCCTGCGTAAAAAATACGGCGCCGCCTATCCGCGGAAAACGGAAATTTCCTCCTTCGGCTCCGTAAACCGCGCGCAGGTGGCTGTTGCCAATGAAACATTGTATATTGATGACGAAGGCTTTGCCGGTTACGGCGTCAAGAAGGGAAACCCTGTCTGCAAATGCTCCACGCTGGATGACGTGTTGATCATTGACAATGCAGGCATGCTCAAAATCGTGCGGATTCAGGACAAATTTTTCGCTGGTAAAAATCCCCTTTATATTTCCGTCATCAAAAAAGGGGACGACCCCGTGTTCAACCTGATTTACCGGGACGGAAAAGACGGCCCCGTGTACGCCAAGCGTTTCCGCATAGGAGGGTTCACCAGGGACAAGGAATATCCGCTTACCCGAGGCGCAAAGGGAACGCGCATCTTCCACTTCTCCGTGCATGAAACGGAGGAAAACAGTTCCCAGATAAGCGTAAACGTTTATCTGAAAGCCGTTCTGAAACTCCGTAACCTGATCAGGCCCTTCCACTTCGCGGACCTGAGAATCAAAAACCGCGGTGCCCAGGGAAATATCATTACCAGGCATCCTGTGGAACGCGTCTCCCGCATCATGCCTCCGGCCAAGTCCGGAAATGAGGAAACGGAAGGGCCAACAACCGCTCCTTCCGCAACAGCGGAACGGACGGAAGGCTCACCCGCCCCCTCCGCGGAAACGCTGCATCCTGAAACAGCCCCACATTTGGAGGAACCGCCTGCCGATCCGCCGCTGGAACAGGGCTCCCTGTTTGACTCCTGAAACGTTTTCAATCTCTTAAAATGGAAATATCCATGCCTGACTATCCATTTTCGGCTTGCCACAACGGGCCATCTTCTGTAGATATGGGCCACCTCATTACCATGCCGCTTTAGCTCAGTGGTAGAGCACCCGCCTTGTAAGCGGACGGTCGTCAGTTCAAATCTGACAAGCGGCTCCATCATAACCCGCTCAAGGTCAACCCTTGAGCGGGTTGCTTTTATGAGGCGTGCGCCATTACTCGTTCCCATGAATTTCCGGCGTGCCGCTTTTGAACATTCATCATCTATTCATATCTCCGGCGGAATGCAGCAGCCGCAGGAAGCAAAGCGGACGCAACATCTGGCAAGAGGCCATTCCACCCACGAGCATCCCCGTCAACTTCCGGCAGCGAAGGGCCATTCCCGGAGCGGGAAGAAGGTTCCGTTGGCGATAACGCCGCCTCAGCAAGCCGTTTCCCCCCCTTGAATACGCCTCCATTGCCATTTCGACCAAGGGAACCATGATTCAAGCCAATGGATACTACAGAAAAAAAGATGGCCGCGGCTATCCTCCGGTTTGAAGACAGCCGCGTTACCGGGCCGGAT